>Ga0208378_1000021_pt1 | contig 65392 bp, 65 predicted proteins | sample CryBogCBE24Aug09_FD_184556 | JGI IMG/M metagenome (GOLD analysis project Ga0208378, IMG submission 184556) | Freshwater microbial communities from Crystal Bog, Wisconsin, USA - CBE24Aug09 (SPAdes) (version 2) | ecosystem: Environmental > Aquatic > Freshwater > Lake | place: Crystal Bog...
TACGATTAACCCTCCAAAGTGAATGGGATTTGACTGTCTGCCCAAAAGGCATTATAATACATACATACAGAAACAAAAGGAGCAGACAATGAGAAACGATACACTAACCGTAGCAGAACTAATAGCAATCCTCAGCAAGGTAGATCCTACTTTGCCCGTGAAGATGGCTATGAATCAAGAATACGAGTGTCCAGTGGAGGCAGACATGGTAGGTGTACGTGAATACGACGAAGGTCCTGTACTCTACATCAACGACGTCCTCAGCGACTACTAGGACGAGGATAACGGTTGACATACCGCCCAAAAGGCGGTATAATACTTACATCAACAACGAACTTGGAGCGAAAACTATGTTCAAACTATTATCTACAGCGAATCCCAAAATCCAAAAGGGCACGAAGCTTGGCTATCTATCATTCATCCTACACCTTGCGCCATCCACCCTTAGCGGGCGCAACACCTGCCCTAAGGCAACACCTGGTTGCATCGCATCATGTCTTAACACCGCAGGGCGTGGCGGCATGTTCAAGCGCGGTGAGACAACCAACACTATTCAAAAGGCCCGCATCCGCAAGACTCGTTATTTCTACGAACAGCGTCAGGACTTCATGCTTGATTTGAAGAAGGACATTGAGAAGGCTATCAAACTGGCCGCTAAGATGAACTTGATTCCCGTGTTTCGTCTTAACGGCACGAGCGATTTGAGCTGGGAGAAATACGATATGCTCCCAGGCTTGAATGTGTTTGAGTGCTTCCCTCAAGTACAGTTCTATGACTACACTAAGGTGTTAGGACGCAAGGTCAAAGGCATTGCCAACTACCACTTGACGTTCTCTAAGGCAGAGAACAACGATAGTGATGTGGCAGAAGCCCTGCTCCAAGGCATGAGTGTAGTGGCTGTCTACGACAAGGTCCCAGCGGGTGTGCCGTCAGCTGACGAAACAGACCTGCGCTTCTTAGACCCTAAAGGCGTGATGCTTGGACTTAAGGCCAAGGGCAAGGCCAAAAAAGACTACTCAGGCTTCGTAATCCGCTTGACAGAAGTGGCTTAAGACAGTATAATTAAGACTTATTAACAAGGAGCGACACTATGTTAACAGATTTAATCCAAGCATTCATTTATACAGCACCTTTATGGATCCTGCTTGTAGCTATGCTAATGGCAATCATAGCGGTTGACGGAATGAACTAATTCAGTTATAATCTTTACTTCAACAACGCAATTATAGGAGCGAACTATGGTAACAGCAGAATTGATTCGTCAAGGCAAGGTATTGGCAGAGGCAGCAGGTCGCGCAGAGTACGCCAAGTGGGGCGGTGACAGAGGCGCATGTGGCTTTGCTTGGGTAGAGGTCTACGTGGATCGTACTAACTCAAAGCAGGCCAAAGAGCTGATCCGTGCAGGATTCCGCAAGGACTACAAACCCAAATGCCTTACACTTTGGGATCCAGCTGGCTTGCCCGTGCAGAACGTGGATGTGAAGGAAGTAGGCGCCCAAGCATTGGCCACTTATTTACAGGCCCTGGGATTGAAGGCCTACGGTTGCAGTCGTTTAGATTAACCAAACAGCATGACAGACCCGCAAGGGTCTGTTATAATTAATTCTTTAAATACTTTATAGGAGCGTATACATGGCAAGAGTAGTTACCAGCAAGATGCTAGCGGCATTGGCAGAGCCTACCAAGGCAGAGATCAACAGTTTGGAAACGGACAAGAGTTTCCTCGAAGCTAAGGCCATGGCACTGGCAAGTGAGACAGATGAAGCTATCCTTGATCGTCTGCGTGAGCGTTTTGATATCCTTGATGACATGACTCGTGCTGTGAAGAAGGGCGATGTTCGTGCTATGATTGTCACAGGCCCTCCAGGTGTTGGTAAAAGTTTTGGTGTGGAGAAAGTACTTGCCAAACACGATGTGTTCGCCACAGTGGCCAATGATGAGAAGCTGAAAAAGTACGAAGTAGTCAAGGGCGCGATGAGTGCCATTGGACTATACTCCAAGCTCTATCATTTCAGTGATAAGAAGAACGTACTAGTATTCGATGACTGTGATAGTATTCTTCTTGATGACTTGAGTCTTAACATTCTCAAAGCAGCATTGGATACCAGTAAGAAGCGGACTATACATTGGAACACTGATAGCCATTTGCTACGCAGAGAAGGCGTACCAGATAGCTTTGAGTTCAAAGGCGGTGCTATCTTTATTACCAATATCAAGTTCGATCACGTTAAGAGCAAGAAGCTTAGGGATCACTTGGAAGCATTGGAAAGCCGTTGCCACTACTTGGATCTAACTATTGATACAGAGCGTGAGAAGCTGTTACGTATCCGCCAAGTGGTTACCGAGTGCGGTATGTTGGATGAGTACGACATGGACGATGTGGCCAAGTTGGATGTAGTCAACTTCGTAGCAGACAACACAGCACGTCTACGTGAGCTGAGCTTGCGTACAGTATTGAAGATAGCTGACCTGCGTGTTAGCTTCCCGGATCGCTGGCGGGCTGTAGCGGACATGACTTGTATGCGTAACCGTTAACACAAGGGCACAGCATAGTGCCCACAACTAGACTAGCCAACGATTCGCTCCCGGTAACTAGTCCCTAGCTAGGAAGGTTATCCTAGCACCAGTAAGCCCTGACTCATAAATCCGATTCGCTCCCGGTAGGTCAGGGCTTCTTTTTGATTATTTTTTCGAACGGCCGGGACAATATTATTTTGAGAGGCCGGGGTAGGGGCACCAGGTATATATGTTGTTTTTAAACAACACAGCAAGCAAGCGCATGGGTACCGAAGTAAAAACCACCTCGAAAAAGCTCAAGTACTTCTTTTAAATTTTTCGCGCGGGCTATTTTTTCATTCCTAAATACCCATTTCTACCCGTTCACTACAGTAGTTTGTATTGTACTCAAAAGTAATACGTTCATGCTGTAAGTGAAACTCATATATCATAATATGGTTCTGTCCCATGTTAGTATATGTAGTAGTGTCAGGTTCTCCTAGTCCTAATACATTTGGAGTTGTCATTGTAGCCATTACGGCTACTATTTGACTATCACATGGATATGTTTTTGAGTTTGCGGTGTCGGTAGGAGCGCCAGCACCACATGCTGCAAGCACTATAGAAATAGTTGTTATTAGTGTTTTCATACTCATAGTATAACACACTCCCACTTCTCATGCTATACATGTTACTGTTTTTTACTGTTATTACACCCGTAAAAAAGCCCCGTCTCGGCAGGGCTAGTAGTGCGGGCATGTCCCGTATAGCGAGTTAACAGTGATTGTTCAACACCATTAGTTTGGTGGATTCTCACTGTGCATTAACTTAGCTTGAGGCTTGTGATCTAAGTATCGTGATGTCATATACATAAAACCTCCTTAAACACAGTTCAAGTTCTGTGTACAAGTATTTACTAGATTACTCGAAGATTACATGAAAATTTCAGCTGAAATTATCTCAGTATTTTCACTAAGACTATATACAATATGGACACGCACGTAATTATTCCCCGTATCTTAACTGGCCTATTAAGCATATTTCAAGCTGCCAATCTACGCAATCGTGTCTACACTCTAGAACAACGTGTATTGAAACTAGAACTAGCCATAGAAGATATTGAACGTATCAACGCTCATAGTACTAGTCCCAATACTCTTATTACAGGTATTTGTGCAAATAGTCAAAAACCCTAAGTACTTACTAAAATTTTTTTGCGCACTAAAAAAATGGGCCCTGTAGACCCATTTGGTATTGGTTAGTGTTATGCGCCTACTTTAGTCTTAATAGCTGTAATGTCAGCTTGCATAGCTGTTATGGCTTGTCTAACGGCATGTAAATCATCAGTACCTGGTGTAAATCCAGTACCTGTTATCGCGTTAGTATTGGCGCTAATATTGTTGGCTGTGCTTTGTAGTGTAGCTAGGTTAGTAGCTTGGGCCAAGCCATATGTGTTGGTATTAATGGTGTTTAGAGTATTTTGTGCTGTGGCTAGATTAGCCGCTGTGGCCAATGAGCTCAACTGAGTGCTTAATGCGATTTGTACAGCCGCTAATGTAGTACCGCTAGCCACAGTGGTTAACCGTACGCTGAGCTGTTTCAAACTGTCTGTATTGGTGGCAAAACCTGTGCCCTGTTGTAGGAACAGTAAATTGTTTATATAAGTAGCATCATCATGTGTAGCCAAGCCAATATCTAATGTAACAGCGTGACCACCAGGAGTAACACCGTCACCTACACGTAGCTGACTTGTGGCAGGGTCAAAGAATACGCTTCCTGGTTCGCCTATATAGGTGGCAGCATCGGCTGCTATGTTTTTATAGTGCAACTTGACTGTTGACATATCAAGTGTTAAGTGTTTTAATCCATGCAGCTATCTTACGTAAGCGTGTCATTGCTGTGTCACCAAAACTTAGTTCATTTGCCGCTTGTGGTGTTACTGTAGCTGGTTTAGCGCCAAACGCACGACGAACGCTTTCAGGAGCGGCTCCACCGGGAACTGTAGTGCCATTGCTTGGCCAAGTCATATCGCCCACTGTCCAAGTTGGTGCTACCCAAGCGTCTGTTGATTGGCCTGCGTCTGATAGTGCGCGATTAACCACGTCAACCAGCGTCAGTGCGTTGTTGTTATACATACCTGTATCAGTGCCTTCAGTATAACCAAAGTACCAATTGGCAGGATCTCCATCATCAATAAAGCTGTTGGCCGCGTTCCAAAAATCATTGGCTGTGTCATAAGCTATGGTAATGCTAAATGCGTTTTCACCATAACAGAAGAAAAAGCTAGGATTAGGCATGCTTACTTCATACAGTTCTACGTTTTGCTGCAGTGCGCGAACCAATTGACTATACAAGCTATTTGATGCTAGATAGTCAGTTAGAATGTCATTGCTGGTGTATACAGTAAGACGTTGTAGTTGACGTGTGCCAAAACGTGTGTTTGGACTTGTTCTATAGTTATTGTCTGAGATCAACCCTTGTTGTGGGTTGGCTACTAGGTTACCGGCATATTGTGGCATAATTGCTCCTCTTTAGATTATTTAGTCTAACTTGGGGTGCGGATCGCTGAACGCTAGACCGCGTTTTTCCGCTTGTCGCTTCGCGAAATTTTGAGCTTGCTCTTCGAGTATGAAAAATTTTTCCGCTGGACCTTCAGCTATAAATATCACAACCGGAGGATCATATGAGTATACTAAACCGATTACACCAAATTATAGAAAGCGACGTGGCCAAGCTGTTTGGCGCCGCTAAAAAGGCCAGCATTGTTGCTGGACAAGAAGTTGAACAGCTTAAAGCCCAACTAGAAGCTGCTAATCAAAAGGCTATCGCAGCCGCTACAGAAGCTCGTCAACATGCTGAAGCGGCAGCTGAACGTGCCCGTGCCGCAGTGCGTGAACTAGAACTAGAAGCCAAGTCGGCAGCTGAACGTGTGGCATTTCATCAATCGCAAGTGGAACGCAAAGATCCTCAGCTGTAATTAAGTAAGAATAATGTACGGTGCTTGTCGTACTTGAAGGCTACTGATATATTGTATGATTCTGTGGCCATGTTCCAAGCCCATCGCTGATATTTAGGCCCTGTGTAGTTTAGTAGCCATTCTTCTACTTGTGTGATGCCAATGATCCAATCTAACTGCTCATAGGCACGGCCGGGCCAAGCAATATCAGCTGTATACTCGAAACCATGTAGTACTGGAACATAATCCCAGTTCGTATATGTGGGCATCAAGTATTTATTGGTGTCGTAAAAAAAGCACCTTGCGGTGCTTTTTTTTTAGGCCTGCGCTTCACCCCAACGCAGTACCAAGTTGGCATTAACTGGGCTACCCTGTGTGATATACACGTTGATAAACAACACATCAGGACCATTAGGGAATGTACCACGGCCACCAATTGGTGTATTGGTCAATTCCTTAAATGGTGTCAAGTCTAATGAGTCCTTGTTGCTTGGACTGCTAATAAACGAGAATACAGTTTCACCAGGTAGTGCATAAGTGTTACGGCTAGTGGTAATCTGACTACTGCCTGTGATGTTTGACAACACAGCTTGGTTAAGAGTAATACTGCTACCTGTAGTGTAGAAGGTTACACTTTGTCCAACACTAACAGTTTGAGGTACACTAACTAGATATGTTCCTGAATAGTCACCGGCCACGGATACTGTTGCTGTAATCAGTGTGTTAGCAGCCAATGTACCACCCTGTACCAAGTGTCCAGCACTGATAGGACCGCCGCTGGTTACTTGTCCCGAAGGAATTGTTAGTGTAACAGGTGTTGATGTTATGGTACGACTAGCAACTGTTTGACTAACGTTAATGGTCCAAGTTGAGCTGGCTGAAGTAGCAGTACCAGTCAAGTTGGCTGTAATGTATGTTCCAGTTAATATTCCTGTGCCTGATAATACTTGTCCAACTGCTAGTCCTGAACCTGTGGGTGCTGTAGTAACTGTTAGTGTAGTACCTGAAATGCTGCCAGTAAATGTGACTGCTGTACCTGTACTAACAGTAACACCAGTTGCTGTGGCTACACCTGTGTTGCTGGTGTTGACCGCTGTAACCTTGGTTAGACCTAGAAACGCACTGGAATTACTTAATGAAGTAACGTCATCGCCTACTGCTATACCTGTAACTGTGGTCAGAGGAATTGTAGTGGAGCCTGCTAGTGTACCTGAACCACTTACAACACTGGTTACTGTAGCAGTATTGTTGAAGGTTACACTAGTACCCGCGGCAATTTGACTGAAACTGGGCTGTCCAGTTTGTAGTGCTGTTGAGTTCAAACTGTTCCAAGTGATATTACTCACGTTGGTAGGATAATTACTTGGATTCAATATACCTTCAATGACCACAGCTGAGTTGGTATTAGTTGAACCGCCAATGGTAATTTCAATACCTTGTAATAGTAATTGCGCACGGTTAATTAACTCACGTACACCCAAATCACCAATGATAGCGTTACTCACACTGGGTGCTAGACGAATAGCAAATGCTGTGGTTTTCTTAGTTGAAATGTTAATGTTAGTAGCTTGATAGTTAAAAATGTAACCACGGTCAGAATCAAATCCGCCGTCTGTAATAAACGCACTGCCCCAGTGACTAATAATAGGTGTAGCTGTTTGTCCAATAAGAATTGCACCAGCGCCCTGTAGATGCGAACTTGCACTACCTGCTATAAAATTACGGTTACTACCTGCACTAAATTGAGTCAATGTTGCGGCACGAGACAGTCCTGTAAAACTAGTGGCTGTTTTTCCAGTATAAGTGATGATTTCGTTATCCACATATAGTGTGCCTGCTGTGGGAAAATAACTTGTGTCAGCGACTGACAAAGATGTATCAGCAATACCGGCTGCTGCTGTCAGTGTTGTTCTTGCACTTTCATTAACAACTTCATAACGCACAGGTTGGTTACCTGAACGCATATAAGCTTCTTTATTCAAGTTGTTGTTACGCAATCGATGTACAGTGATATATTTGCCTTCTGGACCGCGCAACATCCAGTCAATAAAACCAGCACCGTACCATGTCCATTGTAGGCCAATCATTTGCATTTTACTGATATCAATCTTATATCCACTAGGATTGAATGGACCATTTGATCCGTCTGCTCGATCCATATTCCATTTTGTCTGTGGTATAACATAATCTAAAATTTTAACAGCCTTAACTCCGCTGCTGGCAATAGATCCACGATAGTCAGGTGTTACATACATTACACCATCATTCACCACGTTAGATACCACATGCGTCATACCTTTGATAACAATACGGTCACCTGCGGCTAGCTGGGTTGTAAATCTTGTGTTAGATCCTGTAATAAGGTTAGCGTCTGGAGTTACACTTATAGTACCTGCCAATTGGAATGTACTGCTCCTACGACCAACAGCAATGGTTTGGCCATCATATTGCCAATACATTCCGTTTTGTTCATCAAATGTTCCTGCCCTAACAGTAGCACCGTACCAGCTGCCAACTTGCAGCAAGCAGGGATCGCTAATAGTTCCTGTGGTGCTGCCTAATACACTAGTAGCTAATACGGTAAGATTACGCTCGTCTATAATACTAGCAACTGTGTATGTTCCATTATATCCGCTAGTAGTAACTCCGGTTATAGTTATAACAGCACCAATTTGACAACCATGATCGGTATCGTCTGTTGTTACAGTAATAACGGAACCAATAGTAGTTCCTGTGGCTGTTATACTTCTGATATCAAAGTTAGGAGCAAATAGCGCACCTGTGTTATAGTTAATAGCCTTACCAGATTGGTAACGAATGTACTTTTTACTCATACGTACAGCCATTGCGCCGTGACTTGGACTACCTGTTCCTAATTGTACTCCACCGTCAAAAGGTCTATGTACATAGAATGCGTCTGGTCTAGCATATACTACTCCAACAATCGAACCAGTAATGTTTCCGCTTGCTCTGGCTGTAAAGGTAATTGAAGTTGACAAAGGTATTGATTCAACAAAGAATGGACCTTGAGCGTAAGTGTGGTTGTTTGTTCCGTTATCGCTGGAAATCTGACTGATAATAGTATCGCCCGGAGCAAACCCGTGAGGATTAGCAAATGTAACTGTTATTGTTGCTGCTGCGGCACCGCCATTATTATTAACGTAACTAAATGATGGTGTTCCAATACTTGCACCTGTGTAAAAAGCGCCTTGACGTAACTGAGTATAAATCGTACTGAGAATATCACCGTTGCTTACACCAACTTTGGCTTTGGCATAGTAAGTTAGTGTATTAGATGTAGGTACAGAATTAATGATGAAACTACCTTCTGCACGATCAAAACCTGAAATAGTATTCAAGTATCCTTTGACTGTAATAGGAGATCCAACACTAAAACCGTGTGCTGTAGCAGTAGTGACAGTTATCAAACTTTCTCCTGTACCGCCTGTTCCTGTACTGGCATCTGTAGTAACAGATGTTACACTTTGGTCGGTTCCTGGCACTTCATAGATACTGGGATAACCGCGCATTAAATCATATGTTAACCATTTGGTAGGTTGTAGTCCATATTCAAAGTCAGCGTCCAGCATGGATTGTGGAGGGCTAACACGGGTACGTTCAAATGCATCTGTTCCAATTTCTGGCATACGAACGTCCATGTATGGCTTTTCGTATAAAATTTGAATTTGATCCGCACTACTCATTGTATGAGTATCAGTTGCCACAAGTGTAATTGTAGTAACACCATCGGTATTATCCAATGCTGTAACAAAGTTAGTATCGTTGGCTCTGTTAAAACTAATGGTAGTTCCGCTATATTGTGGATCTGCAAAATTATATAAAATAGTATTTCGTGTACTATTAGTAATGAGTAAAATTTGGCTTAGATCGTATTTGCCTGGCACTGTGATTGTGCCATTAAAAGGTGCTACAGTGTTAGCACCTGGTGTAAAAATATATTGTCTGATTTGACTTTTTGCCACTTGTATTCTCCGATTTTGTTATTTATGAAAGTGCCGCAGACATGGCAATTGCAAACGACTTTATGTTTACACCGCCAACGGTGACTGATTTAAAACTTGGATTAGCTGTAGTTTGTAAATCTTGCGGTGTATTAACTACTATGTTGTTTGTTGTTGGATTGATAGATATGGTTACACCGTTGGTGCTAGCAAATGTTAAATTCATGCTAGAGCCCATGGATGCATCTGAACCGGTTAACATCATAGGACTTTGGAAATTAATGTCCTGTGTCCCATCAAATGCAACACCGTTAATATTTCTAGCTGTAGCTAGTTTAGTGGCTGTAGCTGCATTTCCAGTAGTACTAGTCGATGTTCCAGAAACATTACCAGTTACGTTTCCTGTTAAATTACCAGTTACGTTTCCTGTTAAATTACCAGTTACGTTTCCTGTTAAATTACCAGTTACGTTTCCTGTTAAATTACCAGTAAATTGAGAAGCTGTAACAGAATTTAATGTTAGAGATGCTGTAGCTGAAAGATTAGATAAATCTGCTCTGAGTAATTGTTTTCCACCCTGATGGACGCCATCCATGATGCGCAAAGTTCCAACAGTATTATCGTATACTAAATCCCCGTTACTGTATGTTAATCGATTTAGATCAACACTATCATATGCTTGAAGTTTTATGCTGTGAACAGTTTTACTCATTATACTAGTCCTTATTGACTAGTATTTACCTAAAATTATTCTTTAAAATAATACTCGTAGTTTACCGTAGTAGCGTTTTCTTTGCGAATTTTAGCGCCATTTTTTAAATGGAAACGTTGAGCCATTGGAGTTTGCGGACTAAGTGTGACAATGCCTTTTAAATCAGAATAATCTTTTTTCAACCATTCTGCCGCTTGTTTTAGTAAGTTAGCACCAGCACCTGGGGCATAACTCCAGATAGTGTAGAATACAGCAATTTTACGATCTTTTGCCATATCAATTAAATCCTGCTCATCTTCAGGAACATCATTAAGCCATTGCATACATGTAGCTGCCAAAACTTCTTCTCCTGCTTTAAGGATTAAAATTTCTGCAGCTTCATTAATTCTCTGCTCTAAAGGAATGTGTGGTCGGACAGGATCGTCCTTAATTATTCTAACTAAGGGATCGGTGATATCTCTTATGTGATGAAGTTCCATGGCTCGCTACCTTGCTTTTATATGCGTATTTATTAATTTGTTATAAAAAGTAAGTTCCAATAGATTTTTTAAATATCGTCACCTGGAATGTTGTTGAGCAATTCTCTCAGTTTAGTACTTTCTACCACAGCACCTTTGACCTTAGGAACAGCAACACCTTGTACTGGACTTATTTCTCCTGTAGTGTTATTAACTGTTTGGCGTTGTTTAATACTGTTTAATAAACTTGTTCCTGCACTAGGTGCTCCATTTCCATATCCGTCTTGTTCATCTAAGTCTGTGATACGTAATGTATCTACGTTAAACTCCAAATCAATTTTCATACCAACACCACTACTAGAACGTGTCTTCATCAGCTGAATTTGATAACGTCCACGCTCACGCATAGCACGACTTGTAAAGATACCAAACACGTTATCTGCTGTCTGAATCTTACTTAATCCGCCTGAAATATGACTGTGATCAAACTCAACTTCTTCAACTGCACCACGATTCAACTGTGCCGCTGTTACAAACACACAGTTCTTTTCTACCGCTAGATTTCGCAATTCTTCAGACACATACTTGTCTTTTACGAACAAGTTTTCAGCACTGATACGCTTGCTCAATGGCATGATCAAGTCCATATAGTCGACTAGTAAGACATCGATCTTGTGTCCCATTTTGACTTCATACTCTTTCATATACGCACGAATATCGTTAGCAGTCTTACCGCTTGGCATATACTTGACCTGAAGATTTCCAGATTTTTTACCAATCATTTTGACCTTCATCTCAACGTCATCGATGTTCTTAAAAATCTCTCTTGTAGGGATACCAGTGGTCATTGCATCGATACGCATACAGACCAAATCCTCACTCAACTCTAATGTAAGGTATAGTACGTTGAGTCCAGCAAGAGCATAATTGACACCAAGATTAGCCAGAAAAAGAGATTTTCCAGCACCACTGCCACCAGCCCAAATATTAAGCTCACCGCGATTAAAACCACCATAAAGTTTATCATCAATGCTTTTCCATCCTGTCGAAATTTGTCCGTTCTTATCTTTAATGCGGGCAAGACGTGCTCGAGGATCTTCAAAATAATCAGTACCCATGTCACGTTGTAAGCCGATCTGTACCGCTTTCTTGATCTTTTCTTCTACTGGACCATACTCACCTTTTTCCAACAAGTCAGCACTTTCAAGGATGGCTCTTTCGAGTCCTTTGTGTCTAATAAAAGTCTCAAAGTCATTTAAGACCCAATCATAGTTCGCTTCCTTGACACCTTCTGGAACTTTCAAATTCTGGTCAGTTGACGCATTTACAATGTCAAATGTAGGTAGTACACTATACTGTTCAACATACTTGTTAATGAACTCTGCCGAGTCTTGTAGCTTGCGATCAAACAATGTGTGATCAAAGATAGATTGGCAACGCACAAAAGTTTCTGCATCGCTCAACATCATTTCTAAGTACAATTTTTGTACTTCATAACCATAATTTATATTTTGTGCCATATATTATTCCTTAAACCATTTCTTCATTTTTAATTGTATTTTTAAACTATTTGATTCTTTAGCTGAAACAATTAACCATAGTGTAGCAAGTTTGCCCAACTCAATTACAGCATCATTAATGTCTTTTATACCACTAGGCCAGTCAGGCATACTAACTGACCACCCATATTCTATTGCTTGTTCTACGGTTCTTGGACCTTCGTGATCCCTATCTGGAACTAGAACAATTTCCTTGCCCAGTTGTTTTAATAGCCAGTTTTGACTATCTTTAATTTCCGCTCCTAACAACGCACACCCGTCAATACTTAGTGCATCAAAAGGTCCTTCCGACACAATCACGAACTCGCGATCATCTTGTTGTTTATCTAAATTAAACACATAGCCTGGTTGTTGTTCAGACAAATATTTAGGCTTGGCATCATTAATTGCACGAGCGGTGTATCCCACACAGGCTCCGTCTTTATAAAACGGTATAATGAGTCTGTTGTTAAATCCAATCTTAGGAGTCCAATAGAAAGGAAAATCTTCAGGAAAAAGTTTTCTACTTACCATGTATTCTAATACGGGTATAAGTTTTTCTGGAGGATCATTCAGCAAGTCTATGACAGGAACACTATCCATCGGCAATGCTCTAATATCAAACTTGGGAATTATATTTCGAATTGTTGTAGAAGAATTATCATCTAATCTTAATGCTTCCAATCTCAGTTGGCTGATTATATCATCCGGAATGCTCAAATCCCGCATGAACTTGTTCATGTTTTTACTTATATGTCTGCCTGGTTGCCAACTGCATTTGAACCCACAATTGAAACAGTGATAGCTAACAGCATCGCCGCCATTGACAATAAAACCACCACGACCTCTGTCATCGCTACAGCAGACCGCATTGAAGCTGATCCAACCACTTGGAGTTTGTTTACGCTTTCCGGGTAAGTAAGTTAGGAGTGTGTCCGCAATTAGGCTCATGCCTTATTATAACGGATTAAAGAGTAAAGATCAATAGTTAACGGTAATTTTATCAACCGTTCCGTATGGATTAGTATTCATCTGGGAACCTAATGCCCAAATATCTGGATACAGCCAGCTAATACGAATATAATTGAAATCGTTGATAGGAACTGTAATTGTTGTCGATCCTGTAGTTCTAACACTTGTTGTGATTGGATACAAATGTTCTGCATCTCTAAAAGATTCTACGCTAATAGTGCTATCCTTAGTTCCTTCTGCGTAAATGGTTCCTAAAAATCCAGTATAATCAATTGTAAAAGAAACTGATTCAGTTTTTACAGCTTCATAAAATTTACATTGGAATGCACTTGAATGATTAATTACATTACCCATATAATTAATTTCACCGCTAAATCTATCATAGATAGTTGTTGGTTTATCTATAGGAATAGCACTTTCCACTACATCAATTTTACCTACAGCACTAAATCTACTGTCCGTGTAAAGCGGAATATGGTTACCTGAACCATCTGTTGCTGTAAGACTATATTTTAAAAATTGATGTTGGATATTGGCTAACGCAGTTGCTGGAATTGTAACAATTCCAATTCCTTTAATTGTTGTGTGTGGTGTTACGGTATAGGTACCAACAGCATATCCATTTGTATCCATAACATTCATTTGTATGCCAGTTATAAGAGGAGTAGTAATTAAGTCGAGACGTTTTTGATCTGCGTTCTGAACATCGAACTGAATGACGTTATCAACGCCTTTATAAATTTTTACTGTTTTTGCGTACACGACTGTATTCTCCACGGTGAATCCTGCCAAATCGGCTATAACTATAACTCTGTTAGGATATAAATAACTTTGAACTTTTTGCATTGGGCAGGAACCTTTATAAAGTATTTATGGCAAAACTAAGAGACGATATAGAACAAAATTTACCCTTTATCAGCGTGATCAATTATGGCGATGATGAATATGTAGGTATTATAATAAACCAAGATCAGTTTGTTACTAGCTTTTACGATCTCAACGCTATTAAAACCCCTGATGAAAAAACGCTATTCTTAGAAATAGGTGAAACTTGGTGGTGGGAATCAAACCGTCAATTTCCTATCAACATCTTTTGTAGAGATCAAATAGGCCCGTTTGCCTATGCCATTAAAACACTTAATAGCAAAGACACCCGTGTAATTCTTGGACCTGTTGTAAACCTAATGAACCTTACACTTAAACGTGTTAAACGTAAAAGTGTACAGCTACTCCGCAAGCCCCGTTAATTGTTCACACAATAAATTCATCTGTACTACTATCACATGTGCGTAGGCAACAGCATGTGATTTCTTAAAATAGTAGTCATCACTCTCTGGCTTGGTCCAAATCTCTGTCATTACTGTCGTCCAGTCTTTGCCAATCAGATAACGTTTCGCGGGACGAATCATGGCCAAGACTGCGGCCAATTGTTCTATCGAGGTAGGCTTGACCTGTCTCAAGATAGAACCATGCCCGTTGACGTGAAAGAGTTTGTTGACGAAGTCGTCTTCTAAAAGTAGATCCCATAAGGGTTCTGTCTCCAATAATTTTGTAAGATGTTGTTTATTTTTAACACCTTCATACACGCTGACATTTAAAAAGTCTATTTTAAAATATCCTCTCTCTTCAGCTGTTTTATAATCAATAGTACTTAGCTTTGTAATTGGATTAAAAGGTATGCTTTGTACATACACACCTGTGTTATGTTTCTTATCGTTATCGAGTCGTGCATCGATATGCTTTAATACAGTCAAAGCCTTTGTTCTATCTGCAAAGTCAATATCAATATCTGGCATTATATATTGCTCTCTTTTACCACTTGTCTAACTAGTTCTATGTCGGCAGGTAATTTTTTAAATTTACTGATCCAATAAGGAGGATCGATAATAGTTTGTATATGTCCTAATTGCTCGTCACTGAATTTTTGCAACATTGTTTTACCACTTGCACTATTCAACACAAGCCAAGGACTAATTTTACCGTCTTTAATATCGTAACAAGCACGACTTAAACTTACATATAAGAAGTAATGATTCCATTGTGCATTATTATCATTTGCCCAACTTAACATATGGCTGATACTACGTTCTAATGCTGTTTCAACTGATTCTTTTCTGATAAGGTCGACGACGTATTCTTGATAGAGTTCGTCTCTGCACCAGTGATCCAACTTGACACCGCTTCGTACAATCCAATCAATGAATCGTTCCGGATAGAGAGGATTGACGTTACTAACAAAACTGCCAAACTTAACAAAAGCGTTATAGTAAGGACTTTTACAAAATTCTTCATAAGTTTTTTCCTGCTTGGAATTAGGTTGGGTTTGATTATAGAATTTTTGAAATGTATCAAACCCTAGTACTACATGCTTCTCTTTTTTCGCCATATGCCTACGTTTTTGTTCGCATACGTGTACAAACAAAGTTTTCTCTTGCATAAAGCCTTTGCCACAATGTCCACAAAGATAAGGTTGTTTTATTAAAGCCATCATTTTAGCTGTTTAGCAATCGTAGCTTCATCCATTCCATGCTGCCGTGCAAGATCTTTAATGTCTTTATCTGACATTAGTTTGCTTAATAGTTCAATTTCATCCATTTTTTTATTTTGATAAATGTCGGATAAAAATTTAACTTTTTTACCGTTAATTCCTGCTTTACGTTTATAACCAACCCATTCGTGATAAAATACCCTGTTGCTGTCATAACTACACATGCATAATAACAACCACATGAGTTTAGGATGGTTTTGTAACAGGCTCCAGTTTTTGTTAAAGTATTCATTCACTGTTAAAACAAAATGCTCTTGTATTTCTCTAGATTGTCCCGATACACTACTGACATATCTATTAAGAATAAAGAATTCATTTTTGAGAGCTTTTTGCTGTTCAGGATCCATGGCATCCCATAGTTCGCGAACATTTTGATCTACAGCTGCTAGTTTTTCTTTTAACTCGACTTTTTCACTCACTGAGTTTTTCCTTGCTTAGTTTGTATATCATTATAGCACGATCTAAGGCTCGTTGTAAAGTCACATTGGTTTTTGCTTCTCGCCGAATTTCTCCCCATAACTGGTCTTCCCGCATTTGATCGATCAATGGCCTTCCATCCTTAGTACGAGGATCAAACTTAGGATCATCTTTAGAGTAGTCCCAGCCTGCTACTTGTCTAGTACTGGGATCTGCTCCAAATTCTCGTGAATACACCACATTACCTACACGTTCATGAACATAAGTAGCACCTGGTTTAAGATTGCCCATTTTCTATTTTCCTTAATTTTAGACCTATCGAGACTCTTAATATAGTTTCTGTAGGAGCTTCGGCATAATGTGCTTTGCTTGCGTCAAACAATACAGCAAGATTCTTTTCAGGAGTAATAACGGCTATTTGGTTATCTAAAAAAATATGTAATCTTCCGCCCCAAGTATACATCCACCTGTGAGGAAAAAATACTAAGGTATGAGTACAAGCGCCGTAGTCTGTATCTTCGTGAACTGCTGCATTTAATAAAGGTGTTTGTCCGTTTATATGCCAATCGATTAATTCGTAACCTTCTAGCTTAGAAAATACAATGTCTGCAATAACTTTACTTTGATCTTTATCGAAATTCCAAATAGGTTTTTTAGAATCAGTGCTAATGTATCCAAACCCCCAAGCGGATTTAGATAACAAGTGATCAACTGTAGCCAGCTGATTTTCTGATAAAAAATTCTTTAAAATTTTCATGCATCCTTTGGAACTAATATTGCATCAAATGCCATCACAGTCCGTTCTCCATTTCCCTTCCATGGATAAACAGTGTGTGGCAAATAACTTGGGAACATAATAACAGTACCTGGAGTTGGATTGTATTTCCAAACATCGTTCATTATAAATTTACTAACATCTTTTGTTTGGGGTAATCTAAATAAAATTTGACCATCACTTGGCAAACTATTTTCTATAAGCTCAGGTGAACTAATATAAATGTTCCCGCTAAGATGGCCACCAGGATGACTATGCATTTCTTGGTAGTCCCCTTCGTGCTGTCTAATAGTCCACACACTAACAACTTTAGGTTTGCACATCTTTAGATCTTCTGTTCCGGATTGTGCTGTAATTAATTCCATATAACCTTGGCAGATTGTCTCGAGCCAGCTAATAAGCCAAGTAACATCGATGTTTATTGCGTTAGGATAAACTTGTATTTGTTGTCCTCCACGAATACTAATTAATGGATTATCGCTATCGTTCAATTCAGGATGTTTATGTAGTATTTCTGCAAGGCTGTAAATTTGACTAAACTCTACCGGAGGAACATGATCGATAGCTAATACTGTGGGCTGAAAATAGGCTACTTTTAAAGTCATAATATTTTATCCAATTGAATAATTTCGCTTTGTCTGCTAATTTCTTTTACAAAATATGCACAATTAGGTTTATCTCCATAATTTGTAGGTGTTGCTAGTAATTGTCCATTTTTCATCTTTGGAAAATACCATTTGACGTCATTATAAAAATTTACGATTTCTATCTTTTTAAACTCTACCCTAAACGAACTTAATGGATTAAAACACAATGCTTCAAATCCTCTATCATTTAAACTAGTTAAAGGTAAAATTTCAATGTCTGTTGCGGCTGTGCTATCTCCAACAGCAATACTCCAATCCAGCGGCATAGCAATTTCATCGTCTCCGATTCTTAATACCATTGCTGGAGCATTGAAGCTTTCCAGAAATATAAGTGGCATAAAAAAGAAATCAGGTTCATTTGGATTGCTATTGTCTAGCACCGCAAATCTAGTGTTTTCATCCACTTCTTCTGGTAAATTGTTTAATGAAAACGTCTCGTTATCTAATGTTAATATCTGCATGATTCCTTATTTTTGCCAGTCCACTTTTTCTAAAGTAAATGGATATTTGGCATCCTTGTAAAATTTTTTCCTCGTTGTGAGGTGGCGCTTGGCGAATTTACAAGTTGAAGTTATGTCCCAGATTTGTACAAAGTCCTTATCTTCTGCTTTTCTTATTCCGCGGCCAATGCTTTGGATAACACGGACAAAACTCTTTCCGGGTTCCAGCAATACCAGATTAAAAATCCTAGGGATATTAATACCAACAGCGGCCACACCAAAAGTCGCCACAGTAACCTTGTTATCATTTGTTGCATGTTCTTTGTACTCTTCTGCACGTTTAGTGCCTTTAACTTCACCTGATATAAAAACGGCGCCTTCGATCATTTCTGTTAATAATTTGCCTGTATCAATCCTATTAACTAGGATCAATGTATTGCCTGTCTCTGCTAAGCCTTTAATTAATTTACTAAAATACGTCATCCTGTCTTTGTTAGTGACAAGATATTTTAATTCTTCTTGATATGTTTTAAATTCTGGTAAATCTATGAGTTGTAGTACGTTGACATGTAAATTACTGAGTACACCCATCTCTTGTAATTCATGTGCTTTGATGCCGCCAACTACTGGACCAATACTAGCAAAAATAGGTTCTGCTTCAAAAGCATCTTTAGGAACTGTACCAGTAAGTCCCCAACGAATTGGCGCATTACATAAGTTAATTGTCAGCAAATTCTTAAGAACTTCTGCTTTAGCCATATGTACTTCGTCAACAATAACAGTCTTAACACCGTCGAGAAATTCTGCTAGCGTAATAGCATTTTCTAAATCCCAATTTTTACTTTTCTTATCTAAGACATTAAGACTTTGCCAAGTACAGATAGTGTGTGTCTTATTAAGATCCTTTCGATCTCCAAAATAAACACCTACATCTAATCCAACATTTCGATAATCTTCTTCTGTTTGTACGACTAGGTCTTTGTTAGGTACAATGACAATGGTGCGGCCATATTTTTCTGCACAATGACTTAATGTTGCTGTCATAATAGTTTTGCCAGCACCTGTAGCAACTTCTTGTAGTGCTTGAGTATTGGTAAAAAATCGGTTTACAACCTCAACTTGATCTTCTCGTAATACAATTGGTTGTCCCGCAAACCTGTGACCTTTGGGCCACACTTTGCCTTGGTCAGCCCAGTAGTGTGTTGTTACTTCTGTAAATTCAATCTTACGAGTTGTGCGTAAATCTTCCAATTCATCGATATCAATATCCATGTCAGACAGGACACTAAGACACTTTTCCAGCTGGCTCAGATAACCATTACCACCGAGGCCAAACATACTTACTTTTCCATCCCAACGACCTAATTTATAAGCAGGTCTATATCTTGCTGTTGGATCTTCATACTTAAAAGTGTTAGTCAGTTTTTTGCGACCTTCAAGAGGTAACCCTTCAAATTTAATGTTAACCTCATCTCGAATTACCAATTTTACTGTCATTTTAATAATACCTTTTTATCGAACATTGTATCATCTTCTGACCATTCTACAATGCAATCGCAACAATTAACATATACACTCGTCTTGCCGTGACGTAGTCCCATCTTAGTACCTAGTGTAATAACACTCAAAGGTTTCCAGGCATTTTTTAAGAAAAATTTCGGGATTTTTCCACTCATTACTCCTGCTACTTTTGAAGTTTCATCTAGCTGTTGATTGTACTTGTGTTCGGCAATAAAATTATTGAATTTTTTACCCATGTCATCATTAGGTAATCTAAAGTAAATACCGACCCCATCAAAAATACCATTTTTTTTCAGGGCATCTGACAAAAATTCCATATTTTCTAGGTACTTGTTATTGACTATAGTATCAAACACCACTAACATTGGCAATCTTTTTAATTCTACTAAACTAGCAACCACCTCATTTAGCGAGTGTTGATTTTTATCAATCCAAATTCGAGATCGTGACCTGGAGGCAATTACCTCGGTTAGCGTTTCACCGTGATTTTTTGCATTTTCTGTAAAATACTGATATCGCATACTTCTATCGGTTATGATATTTTGATCAATCTCAGTGGCAATGCCAAGGTCATCGGTTATTGCTTTGTGAAAATTTGTATTGGTCATGTTAGTTATTAAAAATTGGTTCCTAACTTCATTTTCAGACCATGATTTTATGGTTGTATAGTGATTTTTAATAACTTCATCTATAGTAAAATCTCTCTGGCTCAAATTTTCTACCAGACCTACGATATTTTTTTCAGTTAGGTCGCATGTCCATATTTTTTGAGAAGATGTGGCAACCAGGTTATCTAATTTTTGACCTAAATTTTGCAAAATTTTGCGAATTTCACTACTGAAGGTAAATTCTATGAAAATGATCGATTCGCCGTCTTCATTTTTTGAAATATAAATTTTTCTTACCTGTTCTATCTCTCTAAAATTTTTCGACCACGTGGGAATGGTTAATGCGGTGAAAATTTCTTCGGAAAAAACGGTCATTTTTTTACCATTTTCTCGTAGAATTTTCATTAGTAGTTTACTTTGGTTTTCTGTAATGAAAAAATGGCTGGAAATTGAGGTAGCAAGGCTTCGTAACACCCTAGAGTCTTTACTCGGTATTACTTCCTCTATAGTGGGTGCATTGTGATTTACAATTTTTAGTAATAAGTTATCAACAGTCGTCATAGTGTAAGTATATGCTAACTTTCTTCAAAGGTCAACCGAAAAGAAAAAAATAGGCCTCAATATTATTTAAGGCCTGTGGTCGATATTTCGAGCAGATTAATTATAAGGTTGCGTCTTCCATACCTGCTACCCTCAATTTTACAATATTTGTAATTTGCCACTGTTTTTGGTCAAGTGCTTTGGTAATACCTAACCACTTGTTACGTAGTAAGGCAAATTCGTTGATAATTTTTTCAAAATCAACTACATCTGCCTCGCCTTCGCAATATCTTTCACAATCGCGACTACTTAGCGCACGTTGATAGTTCTCTAAGTATTTGCGAAAGTGTTGGCTTTTAAGTCTGCGTAATTCAATGTTTAAATATTCTAAAATTGCTTCAATTTCTTGTAATTGTCCAAACCTGTGTTCAACTATGCCGGGCATTGCTGCCGCGGCACGTTCAACATTGCCTGAAATGTGGCATTCTTTCTTAGCTTCTATTAATTCAGCTTCAAAGTATAATGCCGCATCGGGAATGTTAGAAATATCCTTAGCAACTTCAGAGTACCATCCCATTAGAAATCCAATTCTCTATAATCTTCGTCTTCTGGCTCTGCATCTTCATCTTCGTTAAGATAATAAGCAATAGCTTGATCAAGAATTTCGTCAACACCGGTGGCATTTTGCAATGTACGGTCGCTGACACCAAAATCTGCAAGCAAATCGATATAACGTTCTGCTACAGTTTCTAATTGTTTCTTATCTATGTATTCAACAAAGTTTAACCAGATGTCGCCTACTTGAGTTTCATTCAACATTTTCTTCTGTCTCCTCAGGAATGGTTGTTGTTGTGATTTTTATATGATAATTTTCCATTATCATATCTAATTTATCATCTTTCCATTCTTTTCGGTACAATAAGGTTTCTTCGCCAGTAGTCGGGTCGACATATTTTAGTCGATTGCCTTGTTGTACAAGGATACCTTGTTTTTCTAGCATATCAACCATACCACTATAAGGATTCATACCAGTTTCATATGGAATCTTAATCTGTACAGTTTCAAACGGCTTACTATAGCGTGTTTTCATAATCTTGCAGGCTGCACGAATACCCATAACATCACTTACTTTATTACCGTCTTCGTCTTCTTTCAACTTCAACTTTTTCATAGCAACAACGATTGAACTTGCATAAACGAAGCCTTGTCCGCCTGAAATCTTGTCATCTGGATCAAACATATCTTGACTTGCGTATGTATGATTAGTACAAACCATACCAACATTATAATTACCAAACATATTAACACAATTACGAACAAGTGCTGTAAGTGCTTTAGGTTTACGACCCATATCGCCCTTCAAATCTCCCGCTTCAAACTGATTGATATCGGTAGGGGTAAGCAACATACCCAATGAGTCTATGACAAATAAGACTTTAGGACGCTCGGTCATTTCTTTATACTCTTTCATGAACTCGTGAATGGTTTTTGCTACATCATCGATCATAGCCATGTTGAGTTTAAGAAGTTTCTCTTCGCTAGTGTCTACACCTAAATCGTGTAACCACTTTTCATCTAGAGCATTTTCTGTATCAACTAGGATAACATAGATGCCTTGTTGTTGTGCGTTACGAACTAGATTGCCTGAACAGATAAAACTTTTACCTGCGCCAGATTCTCCGGCAAACACAGTAACTTTACCTAACGGAACTCCTCTGTGGAAATCTCCGCTGATTAGATAGTTAAGCGTATAGTTGCCTGTACTAATCCAATCTGTAGGATCATTAAATCCTACACCTAGACCATCAATACTTTTAGTCAAGGTTTTTCTAAATTTCGATAGATCGAAGGCTTTTGTAGCCATAAGTTAATTCTCCTAAATAAGATAACCGGGGCGTACAACTAGGTTGCAGAGGCCCAGGCCGTTTACGCTTTTTGACGATTGCGAATCATTGCCAAGATGTCTTGGGCACGTGAATCACCGCCTGCACTTGCTTCAGCTTTTGGTGCTGGAGCAGGAGCTGCCTTAGCTACTGGTGCTGGTTCATCATCGTAATCATCACTTGCTACTGGAGCAGATGATGCTTTAGGAGTTGCTTTAGGATCGCCAGTGTTTTGGCTCATACCTGCTGGTTTGAAATATTGTCCCCAACGTTCCATATCATATGGCTCGCCGTCTACTGAAGCTTCAAACATCTCTTTCATAACTTTCAATTCAACTTCACCTGGCTTCTTAGGTAAGAAATCGCTCAAGTTAAACAAACCATATTGTTTGATAGCCGCTTGCTCTACATCGTTTAGTGGACGCTCACGACGTGCCCAGGAACTTGTTGAGTAGTCTGCGTAACCACCTTTGCTTGTCTTTTTCATACGGTAATCTAAACCGTGTACATAGTCAGTTGGCAAGTCTTCCAACTCAGGATCGACCAAGGCGGCACGAATTGATGTAAAGATTTGAGGACCAATGATAAATCTACGGATTGGATTTTCTGGTTGCTCGTCAGCTTTTTCACCAAGTCCGTCTTCTGCAACGAAACCTTGGAAAATGTAACTACGCTTTTTCCAGTACTTACGACCCATGTCTTCTAATGCTGGGTCTTTAAACCATCCACGTACTTCTGCCAAGATTGGGCAAGTGTCGCCATACATTTCTACGCATGGAACTTGTACTGTGATGTTTTTGCTTTCTGATTCACCTTTGATTCCCGAGAATGGCAATTTAATCATTGCTCGTTCTACCCAGAAAAAAGTGTTGTCGGTGTTACCATCTGGTAAGAATCGCAGAACGGATTCGCCACCTTCTTTTAGATTCCAGAACGGATAAATTGATTTATCTCCGCCTGTTCTTTCTCCAGAACCTTTTGATTCTGATGCCTTAAGTTTTGCTCTAATTTCAGCTAAAGTTGCCATAATAATCTCCTATTGTTAGCCTTTTGTTTGCATTTCTGCTATTTTATTTGCCTATTTTTGTTTTAGAACCTACTAAAACAAAAAGTGCGTATATGTTATTATACGCACTTTTATTTAGTAAAGCAAGAGGAATCTTGCTTGAAATGTGGATTTTTTAGCCGAATTATCTATAGTGTACTAGACTAACAATTCTGCTCAATTCATCATTACGGAAGCCAGTACCTTCGCCCATTGGTGCTGGCCCGGCTGGCATTGTTTGGGTTGCTTTTACCGCATTTGCTTGATTTTGAGCGTTGGCTGCAGCATATTGTGCATCGTCGGCTTTTTCGGCTTCGCTTTTTGCTGGTGCTCCTGCCGCTGGTGCTCCTGCAGCAGTCTGTGGTCCACCTGGAATTGTTGTAGCTGGATTTGCACCTGGCTTAGTTCCATCTAAAGCTGCACTACCAGTCGCCGCTGGTGCAGGTGCTGCCGCAATCTTTTCCCACTTTTGTGTTTGTGGATTAATTTTTGCTAACTTAGTACCTGCATCGTCAATAGCGTAAGTAACTCCGCCTTCTTCCGCACTTCCAGTACTACCTGGAACCATTTGCTCACGGTTTTGTACTAAAGCCATATTTGCTCCGCCAGCACTTGCTTTAGCTGCGGCCGCATTAGGATCAGTTGCCGGTGCTGTAGGTGCCGCTGGTGCTGTAGGTGCCGCTGGTGCTGTAGGAGCTGTAGGAGCTGTAGGAGCTGTAGTTCCCGTTTCTGCTGCACTGCCGCCAGATGCTTGTGGAAATTGTTTCATAGCCGCTTGTGTTGCTGGACCCATAATTCCGTCTGCTTTAATTTTTGCACCTGCCGCAATTAATTTATCTTGTAATGCTTTTGTGGCTGGATCTGACTTAGCACCTGCCGCCGGAGCACCTGGTTTTGTTAGTGCTTGTCCAGCTGCTAACGCACCTGCACCTAATGCTGCACCGCCTGCTATTTTGCCGCCGGTTGTGTTTAGTGCGTTACCAATTGCACTACCTGCACCTTTAATACCTTTCCAAGCATTATTAGCCATTGCACCCCAGTCAACTTCGTTAACTTGTTGACTCTCTAATTGAGCCATCTTTTCTCTTAGCTTGGAAACTTTTTCAGCTAATTGAGATTCTGTAATACGTTTTTTCATTTTGTGTCCTTACTTTAATCCTGCAATTTTTAACATGGCTGCTAATTCAGCATCTTCATTCATTCCTGGCATATTCATATCTTTCATCATGTTACTCATGTCAGGCATTCCTTTTCCTTGTGGCATTCCGCTTTGTCCTTGCATGCCTTTAGCGCCGTTCATCATGCCGCCTAATTTACCTTGTATGCCTTTCATCATGCCGCCAACTGGATCATCACCGCTAGCATCAAAACCCATGTTGCCGGCTATGCCTCTAAATTTACTCATAGCATCGTCATAACTTGCTGGGTGACCATCAATAGTTCCAGAACTAGTATTGTTATGAGTAATTTTAGCATTAGGATCATTCTGAATTTGTTGCATCATTTTGCCAACATCGGCTTGTGGATGCATTTGTTTAAACTGAGCCATTAGTTTAGCAAAATCGTCTTGCTCGGAACCTTCATCCATTTCGCCGCCATGATGTACACCGGCTAAATGTTTAATATGTCCCAATTCGCTATGACCACTCGGATCCATTTTATCAATTAATCCAATAACATGATGCAAATCTTCTTCCATAGCGTTAGGATAAGCACCGTCTTTAAATCCTTTGATAAGTTTAATCTTAGCACGAGTTCCGCCTATAGTGAAATTTTTATCTTCATGATTCCAAAAACCTGAAATGTCTTTTAACATTTGATCTACCCCAGATTCTCCGGAATGTTCTTCTCCGTCGTCAAATCCACATTCCATAGGTCTAATACCACATTCTTTCATAGCATCATGCAGCGTCATTTCTCTATGTCCAAAATCCATCTTAGTTTCTAATGTTGCACCACACTCTTTTGCTTTAATAAATTTAGCTTTTAGTTTTGCTGAACTAATACTTTCAGCAACTGGCGGTGCTGGAGGAACCGCTGGAGGAGTTGCTCCTGCTGTTGCATCAGGTGCAGGTGCTGGAGGAGTTGCTCCTGCTGTTGCATCAGGTGCAGGTGCTGGAGGAGTTGCTTCTGGTGGAAGATCTTGTCCTCCAATTTCACCGCCATCGCCTTTAAAATCTAACTGTGGAATAATTCTAGCTACAGCAGGATCATTTTCGGCCATAGCATTTAATTCTGTTTGTATTACACCACGTGCATCTAAATCAGGATCAATATCCTTCATCTTTTCTAAAAATTCAGGATCGTCAATGATGCCTTTTAGACTATCGATAATATTAATTCCTTCTGGGCCGCCTTTTAATTCGGTCTTCATGATTTCATTAAATTTGTCAATAGCACTTTGCTGTGTACTTGCGTTAGGACTGAACAAAGTGTTTTCACCTTCTTGTTCGTCGTCTTCGTTAACTAAGCTATCCATGAAATTTTCAAATCTTCCTTCTGGATCTAAACTTTCATCTTTCTTAGACATTTTTTCTGTTTCGCGGCGAGCTTTATCACTTAGGTTAGTAACTTTGCCACGACCATTTTTTTCTTTCTTAACAGGTGTCCATTCGCCTTCTTCCTTCCAACGAACAACATTACCATGCTCGTCTTTTTCTTCAGAACGCAATTCGCTTAGAATATCATCTGCTGATAATTCTTTGACTGGAATTTCGCTTTCGTCAACTAATCGGAAAATGTAAGGAAATGCTGTTTTTAAATCTTCGTTAAATGTACGGATTGTCAAACGATCGATCCAATCACTCATAATTTCTTCTGGAATCATTTGATCTTCACGAGCTTCAAATGCTTCTGCAAACTGTTCATAAAAACTAGGACGTTGTAGAGAATATACTTCTTTCTTAACTTGTTCAATACGTTCCATTACCTTACTTGTAATATCGCCCATTGCTTCCGACAAAGAAGAATTACGTGATACATAACCTTTGAATTTGCGTAGTTGTGCTAGTTCTTCACTTAGGTTGCTAATATATTGACCAATACTATCATAAGGATTTCCGCCGTGCTTTAAATGTTCTGCAAGAGCACGGGCACCATTTAGATGTTTATAGGGAAATTTGAAACGTTCACCGTCGGCATTTTCAACATAGATACTTTCAATATGCATTGTACGTCCAGCTGGCACTTCTGGGTTGATAGGTTGGCTATGTTTAATAATTAATTTAGCTTCGCCTAAATCTTGATAACTCATACGAGCTGTGCCATACATTTTACTTTCCATCATAGGTTCCATAGATTGTTCCTTGGGTTTCGATTGAAACTGATAATCGCGTTTGTCTAAATTGTCTTTTCCGATATTTTGTACGTCAAAGTTAATTAAACGATCTTTAGCAAATTGTCTAAAGCTACGAATAAATTTAAATGCACCTTCGTGTTGCTTATTGGCAATATCACCACTAATTTGTACAATAATACCGTCGTCTTCGTCTAGTGTGATTGCAATAGTGCCTAAACTTCTACCATTATCTTTATATTCAAACTCAAAAAAACGAGCATTAGGAATGTCTGATTTTTTACTCAGTACTTCCGCATGTTCGTCCCCAAGTTTAATGTCAGGAAAACGAGTCTGTATTTTTCCATACAGATCAAGTGCAATTTTATCTAAATTCGTATTCATGTTATATTTATCCGATACTTGATGATATGAATATGGGCAACGGTGGTTCAAACTCGGTGTCGTTTTCCCAGTCGCTACTGACCCTTAGTTGCTCGAACACAGCTGGATCCCATTCTGCTAATACTTGACTTATACGAACTACCAGTAATAATGCAGACACTAAATCATCGTGTTGCCCTTCTTTAGCTGCAAAACTTGTTCCTTTAGCAATAAATGTTTTAAGTTCGCTAATTAAAGGACGACTGTTTAGCTTCATTTTTTCTTCTTCTATTAGGTATTTTACCTTAGCACATGTGCTAATTTTAGTTCCAAATGTAGTATTAAAACCTTTGCGGAATTTACGCACATGCCCTTTACGTGCGGGCTCGCTCAAGAATACACCCGGAAATGTTTCTTCTCCTAAGTTGTTAATAACTACCAGCGCACTTTCTCCTACTGTGTTATTTTCTACACTCCAGTAGATTTGATTAAAACTTTCCCCGCCTAACTCGTCTGAAATGTATTTTAATATATCGCGGAATATTTTAACTTGCTGTTGAATAGGTGTAATATTATGTTGCCATTCGCCTACTTGTGTCATACTGGGCATTTCAAAAATTTCAATAGCACCATAATCTCCACCAGTTCCTAAACTAGGATCCAGTGCTACAAGGTATACATTACCCTGTGTTGGCTTCTTCCACCAACGCACTTGCCCCATTTTAAATTGAGGTTCTCTTCCTACCATATCTACAAGTTTTAAACTACTGATAAGTGTTTCATCATATACTAGGAATTCGCAACCGTACTCACGACGAAAACGTTCTACACCAATACGCCCTGTTTCAACTTCTTTCCACGCTTCGTCACGATCTGGATGTTCCCACCACTCGGCTCGGAATCCATGAAATCCATTACGACCTTTGCCGTCTGTACGTTCGTTGCCATGGGCATCAAACTTGTCTTGACTGTCCTTCCAGATTATTGCGAATTCATCTTCGTCGCTGTTTGGAGTTGATGTAATGATTGCTCGTCCACCTGTTGCCAGGGTTGGTGAAATTGAGGTCCAAAATTCAGTTGCAATATTGGGCTGAACAAACGCAAACTCGTCACAATATAGTAAGGATATGGACATACCACGACCGGTATTACCAGTAGTAGTAGCTGAAACAATTCTAGATCCGTTTTCAAATTCAATACTCCCTTTGTTGTAGTTTACAACACCTGCACGTATGTAGTCATCGCAAAGTTCGTATCCATAGCGGATACGTTGCATGATTTCTTGTGAACCTGTGTACTTGTGTGCTGCCACCAAGATGGTTTGATCTGGATGAAACATAGCGTACCAAAGCAAATAACTTGATGCACAAGTGGTCTTACCACTTTGACGAGGTAGCATGTTGATGTTAAAACGATAATCGTGATATGCACTCAGCAATCTTTCCTGATATTCAAAAGGTTCAAATTTTACTTTGCCTTTAACAGGATGCTGAATATGAAAAAAGTTTTTAGCAAAATGCAAATACCCATCAGATGGGTCAGCACATTTCAACAAGTGCTGTACTTGCTCTTCTGTGAACTTTTCTTTAGTGTGAGCCTTTTTTGTTAAGACCCCGTCGAGACTTTTTGCCATACTTTTATTTACCGAAAAAAATAGCTCCCTACGGAGCTATTTGGCACTGTTAAACAGAGTGCTAACTGCGACGAAACTTTTATTTTAATCCTGCAATCTTCAACATTTCTGCTAGCTGTACCGATTCTGGCATGTTTATAGATATTTTACTGTTATCTGAATTTGCAGGTGGTGTAATATTTGTAGGTTGTGTTGGTGCTGGATTAGGTTTATCCATATTTGCCGAAGGTTTAGGAGGTTTAGGTACTAAACTTCTAAGTGTTGCACTTCCATCAGGACGTAATGGCCCGCCATGCATAGGATCACGTTCTTCGCCTTTGCTGTTATACCATTTGCCGTCCGGGCCTTGTTTTAAAGGCTCACCAGTTTGATAGTCGTGCCCTGCTTGATTTTCTTCAACTTGTTGATTCATTGCTACTGTTTCACTAATGCCTAAATCATCTGCAAAACGATCACTAATCCACTCGTACGGGTCGCCATCGCGAGCTTTCTTAACACCGTATGGCATATCGTCAAAGTAATAATCGTATAGTGCATCGTACAAGCTATCGCTCATATCGCCGTTTTGTTCAAAATCTCTAACATCACGCTGATGTGTGTGCAAGATATGTTGCATTGTATGGCCTGTTTCATCCGTCAATACATTTTCATTTAAATCACGTGTTTTAATTTCGTTATATAAATTTTGTAATTTTTTAACTAGACCTTCTTCCATTGGTCTACGTAATGGGTTAACGCCTGGAGCACGTTGTAGTGGACTTGCTTTGCCTTTGCTAGCCAAATCATCGCCTGTAGCTGTAACAGCATCGATACCGTGTACGTGTGTGCCATGATCACCATGGACACTATTACCAAATGTTTGGCCATTGTCGCCCATTGTTTCTTCCATTTCATCATCACCGATGTGTGGATGTCTTTCGTGCTGTTCGCCCGGCTCGCCAAACACAATATCATCATGCTCTGCACCAGTTGCACCTTTTTCAATGTTATGAAGAATGTTCATTAGATCGCGTACACCGCCAGCACCTTGACCATTTAAACTAACATTCATGCTAACATTGTCAGATTGTTTAGGTGCTTCTTCGTGACCAATCATGCCTGGCATTGGAAGAGAGATGCCCATCATTTCTTCTTCTGCAGGACCATCGGTATGTGTTGGTGCAATCGGTGGAGTATGTCCTTCTTCGATTGCTTGTAATTTTGTTAAAAGATCTTTATAGTTCATATTATGCTCCTCGCATTGGATCTGGAAGTTTCACTTTGCTAGAGCCAACTACACTTTTTCCAGCCTTAGCTTCAGTTGACATTTCTGGCTGTTTCTTTGAGTTACCTGTTTTAGAAAACAATTCATCGTTAACACCGGTGTATTGTTCCATTGATTTTTTGTCTTTGTTTAATTCTTGTAAAAAATTCATCTTACGTTTATCGCCAACTAAATCTTGATGATTACTTGGCTCATAGTCTGTACCAATTACAGACTTGTGTGTTCTTTTATCGTGTTGATGATTGATTTCGTCTTCTAATTCTTCTTGTAAATTTCTAACTCTTATGTTAGCAGAAGGAATACCTAGTCGTTCGCTGACCATATCGCGTACTTGAAGACTAGTTGCCGGATAACTTGTTACAACATCAAATACTGTTGTAGCAACGTTTTTGTGTTCAGGAAATTCTGATTGACGCTCTTGAATTGGTGTACTTTTGCCAGCACTACACGATTGTACGTGAAATTGTGCAAGAGCAGATTTAAGTTTAGAAGCACAATCTTTTGGACATTCGCCAGCGATCTTTACTTTAAACTCGTAAATTTTGACACTTTCTGTCAGGTAGTCTTTAAATGATTTCATATGTTAATCCCAGTACTGTATTTATTTCATCTGCTTGAGTTTTTCTAGCAGACTGTTACGGTCTGTGATAATAACTCCGTCACCTTGGATTGTTACACCCTCGTCTGCGCTGTTTGCATCTTGATCTAACTTTTGCTTTTTAAGCTGTAGATCAATCATCTTTAATTTTTTGTCTAATTTGGCTGTCTTAGCATCTATGGCATTTTTGAGCATACTAGCGGCAACTTCAAACATACGAGCACTATAACGTGCTTCTACATTCATGCCCAAGTCCATAATATCATCGTATGCTTCTGTAGCCTTACGTGCTAGTTCATCTAACTCAGAATCGCCTGCGTCGCCCAGTCCTTTGACTTGGGGCAAAGCTGCAGAAATTTTATCAAACTCATTAATGTCCCGCAAAAATGGAGCGGCCATTTCGGCTTTTAACTGATTCTTTTCTTCCTGTTTAACAATTTTCTTGCTTTCAGGTAAGTTGAGAATTTCCTCCAACTTTTTTGTCATGCCGATTCCTTTTCTATCCAAATTCTTTTGCCGTCTAACAATTTTCAAGTTTTTCCACGATTGCTGGCGCCACATTTACCCATGTTTTTTTAAATGATTAGTCCATCTTACACCTGAACCTGTGTAAGAATATGGATCTTTAGATATAGTTTTGCCTAGGTATTGTAAACCTGTAATATTATGAGTCTTTTTATAAAGATATATTGTCATAACATTACTTATGCTTATACCTTGCTGAAGATATCATTTTCGTTAAGAATACGGAACTTTATGCCCTGTTGTCTGCACCAAAGGGTTGCCGCAGCCCATTTGGCTTGATTCTTAACAAACTGTGCTTGATTGTATTTGTTCTTGCCCACACGTTCTAATATTGTTTGACTAGCTGGTTTAATTTCAATTAGTTCAACTAGTACATGATTTTTCTTATCTACATATTGTATAAAGAAATCTGGAACATAAACAGTTTGTCTGTTAGTTAGGGGATCTCTGTAGGGGATTTGTATAGCTTCGCTAGCCCATTTGATTATACTAGGATTAGTATCGCAGAAATTCATAAATGTATGTTCCCAGCTGGATCTGTATGTAGGAGTTTTAGTTCCTACATATTTCCCAGGGTTCTTCATTACGAATTTTCCACGAGCAAATTTAGCCATATTACACTAGTATATTGCGCGATTCAAAACTATCTGTAGCTGGTGCAATTCTATAACCTAGCAGACTAGTTTTTTCTCTACTGGCATTTAACACCTGTGTTACCACTTGTGTTAACTGAATATCAGTTAAGCCTTTTAAACTATCAATTAAAGAAAAAACAGGAACGTTTTCTTTTCTAGCTTGATTTAATAATGTAATAGCAATACTGTTTGCACTATTAGTATCAAATCCTCTTTTAGCAAAAAAAGCTACTGTAGCATCGATCTGCTCTGCTGGAAAACTTACTGTCTTTGTAAAAAAATTATCAAAGAAAGTACGTACACTTTGTACGTTAGTTTGTGGTTGTTGAGGTAAGTTAGTTCTTATCATATTATGTTCCGCTTTCTTCGTCGGACGGATTGCTTGGAGTACCTGTACCGTCTTGAGTATTTACTGGAGCTGCTTCATCAGAACTTGCACTTCCTGGATTTGATTGTTCAGGATCGTTACTTGGTGCTGGACTATCGCTTGATGATTGAGTAGTGTTTGCGTCATTTGTAGTACTATTAGAATCAGTAGCGTTTTTATTAGAACCTGGGAATAAAGTATCTGCAACACCACTAATTGCTCCGCCTACAGCACTAGCCGCGCCACTAATAGCACTTCCTATACCACTCAAACCGCCAACAGCGTTGAATAAGCCAATGCCTGCTGTTAATAGACCTGCTCCTGCAACCAAGTTGCCTACTCCTATGCCACCGCTTGAATTTTGATTTTGATTAACTGTATTAATTGCATTTTGTAACACGCCCGGTGCTATAGTACTTGAATCTATGGAGTTTACAAAACTTGGGCCGCCAGCGGTTGCACTAGTAGTACCAGTTAGTGAACTTGGATTACTATCATAGTGTGTTAGGCCAAATCCTTCTGGCATACCAGCTTCGACAGCGCCTGCGCTGAAACTAACAGCTTCGTAGATAATTTTCATATCAAAGTCGTGTACACCTGTATTACTATAATCTACTTTGTTATAGTTCCAACTGGTCACTATAGGATTGTATAATTGATAGCAAACATATTCATGACGTGCCATTTGATAAATTTTAATATAGTTAAAAAATGGCTGTGTGCTTCCGTTATCAAATCCATAAGGAGTTGGCATGGCACTACTATATCCTTGAGTAGCGTTTCTAGCAAATGCTCCTGGTTTAGTAGCACTTCTAGAATCTGCATAGTAGTAGGTAAAGTAATTTTGCCACAGCTGATTAATCAAGCCCATATTATCGTCATGGAACTTGATACCAATTTCGTTATACTTTGCTTGATACTGTACTACTTTTTTACGGTTATACTGATTTAAAACTTCTGTTTGAATACCAAAACTTGGAAGATCGATATTCTTAACCAACATGTTTATTTCTTGGCCATAGCGTTGAACTAACTGTGCATTTTGTAATGCTCCTTGATTTATTCCAAAAGCCACATGGAATAAGAAGTTGCTTTTTGGAGCCAGTCTAAACTGATCAACATTAAACAGATCGGCAGCGTGTTGCCAATCTTTAAACACCATAGGTGTATTAGATTTTAATTCAGAGTTTGGAGTGAAGGCCATGCTAATATTTATCGAAAAAATAAACTGAGCATTTAATGATCAGTCAATAAAAAAGCCTAGTTGCCTAGGCTTTCTTAATTAACTACCAATACTGTTTGTGCCGCCAGGAGTCAATCTAACTGGTGTTGGTGATCCTAATGATCCGCCAGTTGTTTGAACTGCGTTATCAAATTGAATGCTAATGGTGATTGTTGCAGCACCTTGTTCGCTGTATTTGATATCGTCCCAGTTTGTGCTTGCTAGATAGCAACCATATAGTTCCCATGTTTCTAACACAACTGGAGCACTCGAGCCGTTACCGCCGTCAAGCATTTCAATGCGTAGTGTGAACTTGTAGTCACCAGCTGCAGCTGCAGAACTTTGTTCGAAGAAGTCGAATTGTTTCTGATTCTGTTCGCCTACTAGTGTAGTAACAGCGCCAGTAACATCGTCACGCAATTTAATTGTGATAGGATCCCAAGTTGGCTTACCAGCATAGTGAATCTTACTGTTGTAGATATCAATTACTTGGTCTGCAAACTTGACGCTTGGACGAGCCGCTTCTTGAACTTGTTTTGTAAGTTCTGTTGTTGGGCTAGATTTTCCAAAGTTTTCAAAGTTCAATCTGAAGCGATACTTCAGTTTAGGCATTAGCATGCCTTGTGAACCTGCACTTTGGTCACTAGCTAGTGGTACTGTAAAATTTGATAATGCTGCGATTGCCATTTATGTTCTCCTAATTATGCGCCAAGACCAGCTATAGCACCAGTGTTTTCTAGACGCATTGGGATATAGATAAACTCAACTGATTTGACTGGTTCGATTGCTATGTCGACATGCAGCTCGTTTCTATCGATTCTAGCTGGTGTGTTATTTGATTTATCACATACAACTAAGAAGTCGTATAACGCACGTTGACCAACTAATTCAAGAAGCATGTTTTCAATTTGTTGCTTGATTTCGTTACGTGTAATTGTATCGTTAGGCTCAAATATGAATGGTTTAGCAATCTTATTCAATTGGTAACGTAAGTAAATTACTAGACGTGCAACGTTGATACGATCTAAGCTACTTGCTACTAATTGACGTGTGTATTGTCCATAACATACCAAACCTGTTCCAGCAAGATATGTAATTGGGTTAACGTGGATTCCAGCTAATGTATCACGCTGTCCGCCGTTTAGAGCAACAGTATGGAATTCACCAGTTTGACCATCTACATAACCAACTGAGCTAGCATTTGTTACACCACCACGACGTACACCAGCTGGTGCAAACCATGGATAAGAAACGTTATCGCTTAGAGCGATTGTACGCAACATGATATGACTTGGAGGAACAACAACATTGTTACCTGTTAAGTCTTGTGTGTAACCCCATGGATAGTAAACAGCTGCATAGCTATTTGTAGCGATTAGACCTTCGTCTCCGTCTACAGCTGCACCATTTACGTTGTTACCCCAGTTGCTTAAACTTGTAGCATCCGGTGTTAAACGTGCTGGGCTATCTGCAACGATGAACGCTGATTGGCCGTTATCTGTATTCAAGCTGATTAATGGGCTTAGTGTTTCTAAGTATCCTGGGCAACTTAACAAGTTATAGATAACTGTGTCTGGTTGACGAATGTTTTGATTGCTTTCGATTGTTGCTGTTAGAGCTTTCAATACTACAGCACGTTGAGCTTTACGTCCAAATGTTCCTGCACCATCGATTTGGTTTGGAGCATCACTGACCCAACGATCTGGATGATAGTTAGTCATTAACGCATTACCGTACATTGTGTTTAATGCTGTTGTGTCAATATAGTTCTTAACATATTTCTTAACGTTGTAACCTGAACGACGTAGATTCCATAGTAAAATTCCTGTTGGGAATAATGCTGGATCTTCTACATCTGGGTCAACATAACTGCTGTTTAACAAATCAGCAATAGCATCTGGAGCACCTGCACCTGTTTGTGGTGTGCCTAACATGCTGTTGTCACTCCAACGAGCGTCGGCGAATACAATACCTTGACTAGTTGTTTGATCTGCTGTGTCAATTTGAACCCATTTCTTATTCAACTCGTCCCAACGATAGATTGTTGGGAACATTTCTAAATCAGCTGTACTAACCCAAATATCACCGTGGCTTAGTGCTGTTGAACCGTCTTGTTGTGTCTTAGGTGCTGTTGCACTTACGATTGGGCCCATTGCATCTGTTGTTGTTTGGCTTACTCCACCGTTAACTACAGCTTTACCAGCTGCAGTTCCGTAACCTACCCAACCGTTACCAGGACCAGCATTTACCATAATATCAACTTCAGTAATGTCGCTGTTATACCATAGTGTTTGATCTTCTGGAGTTGTTGTTGGAGGTGTTAAACTTGGAACAATAAATCCTTGTCCAGCGATTGTTGATACCCATAAGCTAGCGATTGTTGACGAACCATCATCTGTCATGTGATAGTTTGCTGTAACATCAGCTGTAAACAATTTAGATAATGGACTATTTTCACCGTCTGTGAATACAATATCACCGCCAGCTAAATGACTAATACTGATTGTATTACCAACACGTTTTGCTAGAATATTTGCATCATTAATATTAGTAAATTGTTCTAATATTTGTGTAATAGTAGCATCTGCTGATGAACCAGCTGTAAAAGTAATTGTTGTAGGTGCTGTGTATGCACTAGCACCAGTTGTGCTCCAGCTGATGTCAAACGCATATTGTGTACCGTTAGTAAATCCTGAACCGCCTACGGTTACTGGAATACTTGTAACTACTGTTGCACCAACTCCGCTTCTTGCAAAAATCTTAAAGTCTGCAACGTCCATTCCTGACAAGTCGTACTTAACATAAGTTGTGCCAACTGACAAGTTTGCACCACCGCCTTTAGGATCTAGAGCTGCTAGAGCTGCTGCACCATTTGCGTACATTGGAGCACTTTGAATGATCCATGTATTTAAAGATGCATTATATTTCTTAACAACCCAATTTGCGCCTTTGTTTACGCTAGTTGTTTTAACCCAGACGCTACCGCTTGGCTTACCGCCTGCTGTAGTACTTGAACCGTATCCACGACCTGTTGTGGTCTTGAATGCTGGAACGTTAAAGTGTGTACTGATTTGTAATGCTGGTGGATAGTAAGTAGTTGATGATTCCAAACCTAACTTGCTAACTGCTGTACCATTCAATTGGAATTCACCAGTACCGCCATTAGCTGTACCATCGCTATAAATGTATAGTTTACCGTTAAACTCAGCTGCTGAAATACCAATGTTTAGACCATTCATTGTACTTCTAATGCTACTTGCTAGATCTGAAATACTGCTTGAACTGATAGGAATGTGTACGCTGTTGATCAAGAATGTGTCTGCTGTTAGACTATCAATACTTAGGCTGATGCTAGCATCTCCACCTGGGAATCTGCTAGGATAATTCTGGCTAACAGTATATGTACCAATGCCGCCAGGAGTACCATCAACTTGTACGGTAATACGTGTACCACTACGGTAGTTAGTATCATTGCTTACTATCAATGGACCATTTGTTAGTGCTGGAGTAATAGTTACTGGTGAGCCACCTTGTGTTGGAGCACTAGTAATAGTCAATGTTGTTCCGCTGATATGACCTTCAAATACTGTTGCAGGACCAAATCCAATTGCGGTGCCGCCAGTTGCTGGAGGAGCAATAGTTCCGGCTGCTGCTGGGTAGCTGGCTTTCCAAGAACTAGTTCCAACTTCTACCCATGTACCTGCTAGAGTATCAGTTGCTTGTTTCTTGTACCACAATGTAACAGCTTGATCAGTAGTAGCTGCAACGATAGCGTATGCACCAACTTGACCATAGCTCTTGATTGGGCCACCGTTTTCGCCAACTAGTGTTGCGTCAGTGATAACTGTGATTGTTTGGTTAACAAAAGATTGTGCTGTTTCTGAATAGTCGGAATCAGAAGCTTTTGTGCTACCACCGTCCCATTCAAAAATACCAAAATTGCTATCTGCAATATCAAACCAGAATGTACCATCTGCTGGCAATCCTGTTGGAGCTGCTGCGCGAGCGTGTAGTTGACTTGTGTCAACATCAGCACGTACAACATAAGCACGATTACTTACGCCTAAGAAGCTGTGTGCAGCTTGTAGACCGTATTCGTTTAATTCGCCAGCGTTAACTGGATTATTTTCTGCGTCAGTTTGGAAGTATGGAATACCAAAAGTATTTCCAAGATCCATTTGACTTGTTAGCAAGTATACTTTACCTGCGTTTGCTGGCATTGTTCCTGGTGCAATACCAGTTCCAGCTGAATTCATTTTGTTTGCTGCTGTTGCAACTACGATTAAAGGTACTGTACCTGGGGCTGCTGGTGTGTAGAAACTTTCATCTACTACTGTAACCGCTACGCCTGGTGAACTTAGTTGAGCCATATTAGAATCTCCATGTGAACATGTTCTTGTATGTATTTATAGCATTTTGGAATTTTATGCCTTATATGCGCCATAGAAAAGGTCTCGAAAAGGCCAAGTTTAATTAAATAAAATATGAGACCACTATGTTCGTGCGGGTTACGCCCAACCGCTGTAAATTATAAGAAAAACGGTAAAACGTTTTATAGAAGTATGTGTAATGTCTGCTTAAAACACGGAGCAGATGCTGGAGTGCCACGGTGGTATCGAGCTGGATATCGTTTAAAAAACCAGTGTGATAAATGCGGGTTTAAGTCACCGCATAGTGAAGTATTTGCTGTATTTCACGTGGACGGGGATTTGAACAATTGCCGCCCAGTTAATCTAAAAACAGTTTGTTCTAACTGTGCTCGAGTCCTACATAAAGAGGGCGTTCGATGGCGTCAAGGGGATCTTGTACCAGATCTTTAACCTTGGCAAACAAGTCATCTATGCTACCATCATTGGTAAAAACATAGTCAAATTTAGTGCCAACCCAAGCTGTTTCTGACGCATGAATCTGTAGTTTATCCATACGAGTTTTTGCCAGCATCCAGTTCATGTGGTGATCGCCAGCGTTCATATCTACAGCATCTTGATACCAACTGGGTTCTTCTCCACGTTTTACACGGACTACAATACCACCTGCATCTTTGATGGATTTGATTTCATTAGGGAAACGACAGTCACTGATAACAATATCGTCCTTGCTATTGCGTAGTTTATTTTCTAAGCTGGCAATCCACATATCGTCGTGAAATCCAGTACGGCATACTTCTGTACCCCAATATTGTAATATGTATCGTGGAGTAAGATTAGGCATATCCAAGCGATTGGCCCACCAAGTGTCTACTTGTTCACGCCATTCTCTAGCTTGTTTTGTGCGTCCTTCTAGCATGGTTCTGTCCCAGCCAAATACAGCGGCAACAGCATCTTTTAAACTTCCAGCAAAACTTTCTCGTCTATAACCGTGAAAATTAACTAGATAATCGGCAATAGTATCTTTGCCTGAACCAATAAAACCGCACACACCTATAATCATACGATCCCCTTGTAGATATACTAGTATATAACAGTTTTGTTACAAGGTCAATTATTTTGTTGCCATTCTTCGTAGGCTTGTTTGTCCAATTCTATCTGTGCCATTACTTCCGCCCAAGAGGGAGGTTGGCTATTGTTTGGACATGACCAAGATGTAAAATTAGTGCCTTCTAGTTGGAAGTTTGCGCTGGGACGTAGTTTTTTAACAGCTACGTCTACGCCAAATAGTAATTCAAATGGTACTTGCATAGTAACTCCTAAAAATATATTTAAGAATTAAAATGCTGTACCGTTGTTATTTTGGAAAGGATTGCTGGCGAACGCTGCGTAGATATAAGCTGGTCCGCCTGAGCCTGCGTTAGTTGCTGTACTTCGTAGTTTAAATCCATTTGACAATACATCAAGAATAGCTGTACCAGTTCCATCGGCAGCATTGGTTATCAACAAATAGTGTTGACCTGTTCCGTAGTTGCCCGGATCTCTTGCTGTGTCTACGATAAACCAGTTTTCTGCGCTTCCGGTATCATAGCGTTTCATCATGATCCAACGTGGTTTAAATCCAGTGTAGACAAATGGGCCATCGGCTGATCCGTTAGCTGCATAAGATCCAAAAGCACTGAATCCTGGTACTGCCGCCCATAGATACATTACTGCTGTTTGGCCGCTGGCAATACCATAATTATATTGAACTGTACTACTGTTTACTACCCATGTATCATTGACATAAGCATTAGTAGAATTTAATTGTAAAGATTTTCCTGTTCCAATTCCTACATGATACATCCACCAGTTGGCACTGCTAGAACTTCGAGATTTGACAATAATCATAGCCGGAGTGGCTCCTAAGGCATGTGTTATTGTATCTGTACTTCCGCCAGATGTATAAGTTTGTATGTCAAAACCTTGCAATGCACCTTTTTTCCAGCACCATGCAATGTAGTTATTGGCAGATGTATTATAGTTTCCTGTAGTACTACCATTGACTACCGTAAAACCAGTAGTTGTGATTGCACTTAGGTATCCATACTGACCATACCAAGATGCACCAGAAGCTGCTTCATTATTAATTGATGCAGGATCAAGCACATAATAGTGAGTGCCGTCCGATCCTCTAACGCTGTCCATAATCACAGGATCCACAGCGTTAGTTGATCTATTTTTAATCCAAATCATGTCTGGTTGGAAACCACCTGGTAAAGTAACAGTTTGTGTTGATCCATTACCAGTGTAAGTTACGACATCAAAATATTGATTAGGTTGCGGTATTGCAGGTCTTGGTAAATTTTTAGTAGTTAATGCCGAGTAACCTGCTGGAGGACTGTACGCCCAAGGACGTTGACCAAAGTTGGTACTTACAGACACAACAGCGTATGTTGATATGGCTGGTATATAAGTATTAGCCGCAACAGTAATGGCCGAATATACACTTACACCATTTTTATAAAAAGTTAAACTTAATGCCCCTGCATCAAATGCCACACCGATAGTATCACCTATATTAAATGTTGGAACAGATGAGCTAGCTAGCGAGCCGGCGGTGTAAACACTACCGTTTAATCGATAACAGTATGTACTAGCTGTGTTATCTATATAAGTGTTTGCGGCTGCTGGATAACTAGATGCTTGAGTAATACCTATCTCAACACCGCTACTTACACCTGGGCCACTACCACTGTCAATATGTACTTCATAATAATATTTTCCACTTGAAGGGTATGCTATGGTTGCACGTTGACCTAACCACGATGCTGAATTATTGGCAATAGTTAAATTACTATTTTGCCAAACCACGCCTGCACTGGTAGGATCGCCACTGAAAAAATTATCTAATGGATTCCATGTAGCATAATTGCCGACCACTTCTCCGCCATTGCCTAAATCATGTCCATATAGTGTTGGACTATCTAGTAAATTATCTGTAGTTAAATCACTAGTATTTGCTACGGCTGTAGTTGTATAACGAATTAATACAATTCCTGAACCGCCGGCACCTGATACCACGTTTGACGTATCAGAAGAATTTCTTGCTCCACCACCACCACCGCCTGTATTTGCTGTTCCAGCAGTGGCGTTATTATTACTAGTAGAACCTGCACCACCGCCACCAGATCCGCCGGCACCTGCTGATGTTCCTTGGCCGCCGCCGCCACCACCTGCATAGTATGTTGGTATGCCGCTAATGCTAAATTGTAATCCAGTGCCGCCAGCACCTCCTTGTCCAGAAACTCCAGTAGCTCCAGATCCGCCTGCGCCACCACCGCCACCACCAGCATCTTGACTTGCTGTACTTCCACCACCGCTAAATCCTTGGCCAGCGGTGCCACTAGTCCCACTGTTTGTATAGTATCCGCCATTGCCGCCTGCACTACCACCAGACGATCCTAAAGTTGCACTCGAGGTATTATAATAGCCACCGCCACCGCCACCGATTGCTGTTAAATTTCCAAAAACACTATTTCCGCCATTACCGCCTTGTGTGCCAGGCATAGATGTTGCTGATGATCCTCCAGCGCCGACTGTGACTGTATATGTTTGTCCCGGTGTAACTGGATATTGACTATTGTAGATTAAACCACCGGCTCCACCTCCGCCACCAATACGAGAACCACCTCCGCCGCCGCCAGCTACTACTAGTACTTCAACTTGTGTAACATCTGACGGTGCTGTCCATGAATTCGTACCAACTGTAGTAAATTTTTGTACTACACCGGCATTGATGTTTTGTGCAACAAAAGATTTGCCCCCAATATTAGGCAAGCTTCGAGCAGGTGGACTAAATGCCGAGGGATATCTTCCCACTCCATTGGTCACACGCAAGTCATCTATTGTGCCTTTTAAATAGCTTCCATCTCGAGACTCGTACCCAATAATAATAGGAGTAGTAGTATTTCCTACTACTTCGCTGGCAGGAATTGAAGCGTTTCCAACTAGTATACCATCGATATACATGTTTAATGTTGAAGAATTTCTAGATACCGCAAGATGATGCCAGTTACCATCATTAGGGTTTATAGATGAATTTATATTTTGTCCAACGTTTACAAGACCAGCATCGTATGTAAATTGAAGATTAGTAGTACTAGCGCCTGCAACTTTTAATCCCCATGTTCCTGATGGTGGTGAACTTGTAAATCCTTGACTAATAATTGGGGCATAGTTAGTTTGTGTTCCATTAGCTTGCCACCAACATTCTACAGTAAAATTATTTGTACCAAAATAAGTGGTACCTGTTGATCCATTCAGTGTTAGATAATCAGTACTACCATTAAATGTTATAGCGCCGGCACCATTCTTACTATTAGATGTTATCGAAACAATACCGCTTGGTGTTGCGTTATTTGCTCCAGCAACATCTACAATTGCCGCTGTGGCAAAGGTTAATAATAAACTAGGTGTTGTTGAATAGTTAGCAGGAGTTGGTGTGTAAGTACTTAATGAACTCGATTGTTCGTATTGAGCTCCCCAGATATATATCGAACCTGTAGATGTGCCTTGCAATGACCCTAAATAGCACTGGCCAATATAATTAGTATTACCAGTACCGTTATTGCTGGCAGTGATACTAATACGATACCACCCATTACCTACTGATGCTATACTTGCGTTTGTATATCCAGATTCTCCTGTTTGATATGTTCCAGTTTGTAAATTAACATCAATACTGTAACCTAACCCAGTACCGCCTGTAAATGCTACACGATGTCTAAATGAATACAATGTACCGGCTTTAGCATAGATACTGTAAGTGTATGGAGAAGAATTACTAGTAGACGAATATGAAAACGCAATATTTGAATTTGAAAATACTTGTGTAGAAGTAACTAATGTAGCTGTAGGAGTTCCATCTGGAGCAATACCAGCTCCAGTAGTAACTGTAAGATTATATGGTATCCAGAAACTATTAGTAAAATCTTCGCTAAATGTAATTAAATTATTTGTCAGTGTGCCGAATGGTCGATTAGTTGGAACAAAATTACCGGTATAAATGGCTACACCTTTTGTAATACGCACACCACTCATATATCCAGTGTATGCATAACCGGTCGCCGGGGCGTTGAAGTTTCCAATATATAAAGTACCATTATTGGTAATATTATATCCAGTTGTAGTACCAGTCAGAGTTTGACTAATACCGTTAAAATAAATCGATACCGTTCCACTATTATAAACTACTGCTAAATGTGTCCAAGTGTTTAATGACATGGAAGTAGTTGTTCCTACAGCTCCACCGTGCATATAGACTGTAGTTGCGCCGCCATTAAAGTATGCATCTAACCCTGAGGAGTTATTGTTTACACACCAGAATCTTACATTACCGGCATTATTGGCTGTAGGGTAAACCCACATTTCTATAGTGCCAGTACTACCAATAGCCCAATTGGAACTACTTGGAACTGTTAGATAGCTAGAAGATGTTCCTTGAAAATATGCACTTCCTCCATGAACTATAGGATTATAAAGTGATGTTGGAGCAAATGGATATGGACTAAAACTTCCTTGACTTACTGAGCCACTGGTTGTGATTGTATAGTTATTAGAACTACTGTCTAATATAAGTGTATTTGTCGATGTTCCAACTGACCCTGGAAAACCATTACCATCAAAATGCATTGTAACACTGCTACGATAAGGATCTTGATCTGCACTATAAGTAGGAGTTCCATTTAAACTAGCATCATACCCTAAAGTCTGACTTGTTTGTGCGTTAGTAAATGGCAAATAAAAACCGTTGGTTCCATAACTACCTGTATAAGGAATGGGTACCCACGTATTGTTGCTATCAAATTGACCAAATAATGATGGTTGTAAAGCGTAACCGTCTATAAAATTTACTTCTGAAAAATAACCATCGAATGTACCGCCACTGGAATTGCCGCCTACACGTTGATATGCATAAGGTTGAAAAATAGGCCAATAAGTTGAACCAGTTGGATATGTAGGAGTACTCGAAGCTTGACTACCAGCCATGGTCATTTGAACACCGTTTAACCATCCTTTAACAGTATTAGAAGAAGTTGATTGATTGATATCAACACTTATAACCAAATGGTACCATGCGTTTGTATCTCTTAATATAGGACTGAATCGTAAATCTGTGCCGCCACCATAAAAACAAATGTAATCAGGGTTAGTTCCGCTGGCTCTTTCTAAAAATACTTGTAATAAATTTGAGCCATCATAACTGTAAAAAAGATGTCGCTGTGTGCCGCCAGCTGCTGACAACTGTCCCAATTTGAACCACCAACTCATAGTAAATCGTCGATTGCTTCCTGTTCGATTAGGAGTAAATGTAAAATAAGAAGTCTTAGCGAGGCTGTTTCTTACGCTATTTGACACAGGTTGATAAAGGTTAGGTATAGGCCATTGGTTGGCGCGATGATATTGTAGTGCTTCATCCAAAGTCCAAATACCACTAGCACCTTTAAGTGAGGGTTGAGTTTTTGTACCTTTTAGAATTCTTCCTGGATTATTATTTTTAGCCATACGTTATTTAACCGCCATTCCATCTTATGATTACAATGCCCGATCCGCCGCGTTCTCCAGGGTTACTTCCATTACCTAAGCCACCACCGCCTCCGCCAGTATTTTGAAGTCCTGGACTTGGATTCGAAGTACCGCTACCACTTGCTCCTGGCATTCCAGTTCCGCCTGCGCCACCACCGCCGGATCCACCAGCGGCTCCTGTTACTGAAGTGCCAGAGCCACCAGAGCCTCCACCACCGCCAGCGTAAGTAGTCGAAGTTCCACTAATACTATAAGTCAATCCTGCTCCGCCTGCTCCGCTTACTGTACCGGTGCCAGCACCGCCAACAGATCCTGCGCCGCCGCCTCCGCCGTTAGTTTGATATGTTCCAGTAACTCCTGTTCCACCTGCGTTACCTTGTCCATAAGTACCGCCAGCACCGGTATAAGGTGTTTGATTTCCGCTAGCGCCGCCTCCAGATCCGCCTCCAGCTGGAACTAGACTATTGCCGCCTCCTGCTCCGCCGCCATATGCAACAATTCCGGCAAAACTACTATTTCCGCCATTGCTTCCTAAACTATTTCCGTACACTCCTGGACTATATGTTCCGCCTGCAACACCAACAACTACTGAATAAATTTGTCCTGGGATTACTGGTACACTAGAACTATAAACTAATCCACCGGCACCGCCACCGGCACCGCCTGGTGGTCCACCGGGACCTCCACCACCGACTACAAGAGCTTGAACACTAGTAACTCCCAATGGACAAGTCCAATATCCTGAATCTTGGAATACAGCATAGGTTGGCACACGATATCTTAGCACAATGACACCACTTCCTCCAGCGGCTCCAACAGTAACTCCATTACCACCGCAACCACCGCCACCGCCTCCGGTATTTGGTGCGCCTGGCTGAGCTGCAACTCCGCTAAATGAACCATTGCCGCCGCCGCCGGCTCCGCCTACGCCAGGCGTACTTCCATAACTGTTACTAGTAGCGGCATAAGTTCCCCCACCGCCGCCGCCTGCATAGAATTCTAAATTTCCTGTTATTGTGAATGATAGACCATTACCACCACAGCCACTTTGCATTTGATCTTTGGTTCCGCCTTGCGGACCTGCTTGGCCTGCGCCGCCACCACCGCCATTGCCATTAGTTACACTCCAGTTATAACCTAAACCACCACTGTTACCTTGACCGGATGTTCCAGAACCTACTCCACCAGTGCCTCCTCCGCCGGATCCACCAGAATTTCCAGTTCCTCCAAATTGTGCTCCGCCACCTCCGCCGATTGTACCTATAATAGTTGCACGAACACTTAATTGGCTAACATACATGTAATTTGTACTTGTGCCGCCGGTAAAAAATGAAACATATATTTGGTTAGATGAGTTGGCTGTAAAAATAAAACTATACTGAGACCAGGTTAAACTTAAAGATGGAATGCTTGTAGCTGTTGCTAACGTGTTTCCACTATTGTATGCGTTGTCTGTAAATGAAATAGTTCCTGTGCTGAAATTTGAACTTCCTTTAGCCCAGAAACTAACAACATATTGTGTACCATTTGTTAATCCCGAGACAAGAAACGTTGAATAGACATTACTACCGCCAGTAGAAGTTAACACTACACTTCCGCCTCCGTTAGGGCCGTTTCCTGTAAATAGTCCTACTGTTGCGCTTGATTGAGCACTCCACCCTGTAGTTGCACTGAATGAATAATTTGTGTTGTATTCTGTTCCGCTGGCTAATGCACTAGCATAACCGTTATATCCAATGCCTAAAGAACCTCCAGGGCCACCATTGCCAACAATAAGTTGATATGTTGTTCCTGGAGTAACTGACACTGATGAATTATAAATTAAGCCGCCAGCGCCACCTCCTGATCCACCACCACCGTTAGTTCCACCACCGCCACCGCCACCGGCTACTACAAGTGCTTCTACTTGTGTAACACCTGGTGGGCATGTCCAATAATTAGATGTTATGAATTTTTGACTTATTAAAGATTCGTTGCTTACGGCTGATAATTGTGTATTTGTTCTTTTGTATCTAACTAATACTACACCAGATCCGCCAGCTCCGCCGCCGGTTAATCCAACACCTCCACCACCACCTCCGCCTGTATTTGTTGCGCCAGATTTTGCAGAAACGGTCCCAGTACCAGCTGAGCCACCGCCTCCTAACCCACCAACGCCGTATGGTGTAACAACAATATTGCCACCGCCACCGCCACCGCCACCAAAATATCCGCTTGCTCCGTATGCACTAAATTGCGGAAAGTATAATCCAACTCCACCTTGACCGCCAAGGTTAAATGCATTTTGTGCATTTCCAGATGCATTGCCGCCGTTGCCTCCGGCACCGCCACCACCACCTGCAGGATAAGGACTTGTTCCGCCGTAACTTTGGCCACCACTAAACCCTTGTCCAGCAGTTCCTGGACCGCCATTTAATGTTGTTGAGGCCAATAATGCAGCACTGCCTCCACCTGATCCACCGGCGGCACCTTGGGCAGGGGTTCCGCCAGAACCTCCAAACCCTCCGCCGTTTGCAACTAATGTTCCAAATTGGCTATATTGGCCACTAGTACCGTTAACGTTTGATCCTGCTGTAGAACCGGATCCACCTGATCCAACTACAACGGTATAAGTATTTCCTGGAATAACTGGATAGTTTGAATTATATACAACACCACCAGCACCTCCTCCCGCTCCATTATCTGCACCAGATCCGCCACCACCTACAACTAGAACTTCTACACTAGTAACATCTTGTGGACAAGTCCAGTTGTAATTTGATCCTAGGTTAACAAAACTTTGTATAGTATATTGATCATCTATACTACTTTGATTTTGTAATTCTTCTAATCTATATATTCCGCCAGATATTGGACCTACATCGTCTTGTGCGCGAGTAATTGCAACACTGGTTACAGGAATAAAACTTGTTGTCCCTAATTGATACTCTAACTGACACCCCCAAATATAAATCCCTGACCCCGATGTTCCTGTGTATGTTGGAGTAGCATCTCCAGTAGTAGTGTATATACAAACCCGATGAGTTCCGTATGTTCCTGCTGGTCGAGTTACACTACAGCGATACCATCCGTTCCCAACAGGCACCATACTTAATTGACTATTTCCACCTGCTATTGTTCCAGTAGCACCAGTTGATAAGTTAAAATAATTTCTATAATTAGCAACGCCTTGGTGCGTATTATCAATAATGAGCCAACTACGCTCTGCGGCTTTTGCAAAAATACTAAGTGTGTATGCTAAACCATTGGTTGAACCCAATTGGTTTTCAACACCGTGCAGAGTATTTGCAGTAGTTTCTTGAATTTTACAAGCGGTAGTAGTACCGTCAGGGGCGACAGCAGCGGCTGTCGCTATAGTAGAGTTATTTGTTGACCAGTAAGTAACATTTGAAAAATCTGAACTACCGGTAACAATATTAGTACTTGCTGGTTCAATCAATACTGTCGGTTGAGTCCAAGAACCGTTCACATAAGAGTAATTTAAGCGAGGTTGATTAATAGCAGCTGTGGTTAATACACCACTACTGTTAAAATATGTGCCTGTGCTGGCACGACTGACAAAGCCTGTGGTAGGTTGTTTTTGGCTAGTTAAGACGCCACCTATAAAACGGTTTGCCATTTTAAGGAGCTCCTTAGCTAATTATTTCGTAGCTGACTGTTACCGTTAAGACGCTGGCTGTACCTGCTGTAACACCTAAACTGGTATTTTCTGGCAAGTAAATTTGTGTGCTTTTGTCTAATGCAATTAACGAAGCGTTAGCTGGAATACTAACGGTGCTAGCCATTGGGCTTGCTGTACCGCCTGCACTGGCCGCACTACAATAACTCAATGTAAAGTTACAAGCGTTTGTACCGTTTGTGTTGGAAACAATAACATTATTAATCTTTAACACTTGGTTACTGCTGGCTGCGTTACTTACTAAACTAGTAATACTAGTAGTACTCAACGCTACAGTACTGGTTGTTCCTGTAATTGATTGTACGTTTACTATATTTGGAGCTGTCATTTTCTAATCCTTTTGTATATTTATCCACCGAATACCATGGACATTGCAATACTGCGACCCATAGTGGCTACTTTGTTATTACCCACGTATGCGTAAGTTGTATCGCTAGTTGTTGTGCCGCCTAAATAAATGTTTGATCCTGTAGCGCCAATTACAACTGTTCCTGTGACACCTGCACCTATGTTCAATGTGCCAGATGTAACATTGGTAGTAATGGCTGCTGTTCCACTAGATGTATTGCCCAGTATACTCAATATTGAGTTACCAGTATTTTGCCCAATGTACACAGTAGTACCTGGTGCTCCAATATTCATTGTGGTTGCAGCTTGGCCAAAATTGATTGTTGTAGCGTTGGCATTGTACATACCAAATGTTGTACTAGTTGTGGTTACGCTGGTTGTAAACGATGGACTAGTGGTTGAAAATACACCACTGCTTGAAATAGTTGCAGCATCCGTTGCGCCGCTATTCACAACAAAGTGTATAGCATTTGAACCATATGTGCCTATGGCCAAATCAGTACTAGCCGCGGCTAGATACACATTGCCTGCTGTATTAAATGCGCCAGATCCAGTAAACGTACTAGAGTTCATACCAAACTCACCGTAGTTGGTTGTGGCAGATCCTAAATTATTACTTACGTTAAAGTTTGTGCTTGCACTAGAGTTGTTGCTGGTATTTTGTAAAATAATCTGGTTGTATCCAGCTGTGCTGTTGGCAAAAGTGGCCAATATACCAGTATCAGTATAGCCAATGGTTGAACCAGTTTTTAGCAAAGTGTTCACTACAGCATTGTTAGTAGTCAATTGATTATTGACGGTGGTTGTACCAGTGCTAGCACCAATACCGATTGTAGTTGCCGCTCCGCCAATGTTTAACGTTGTAGCTGTGGTGTTTACAAGATTAAATGATGTGCTACTGCTGTCCACACTAGTTGTTGCTAAAAATGAGGCGGCCTTGATAGTACCATATGAGGCTGATACAAAGTCGCCACTAACGTTTTCTGTACCAGTGTTGTACCATTCCAAATAACCACTGTCATTGGCCAATACCAATGCAGCATTTTGATCAGCACTGTTAGCATAATAGTGCATACGTAAACCAATGTCTTTACCGTCATTGGTAGCCCATGTGCCACCTACACCACCTGATGGTGCATGTAGTTCAATCAAATTGTCAGTATAAACTGTATTAGTAGCTCCAACATAGTCAGTAGCACCGCTAACAGTTAGTGTTCCGCTTACAATCAAATTGTTGTTGACTGTTGTACTGACTGCTGTAGCTGTAATTGCTGTGGTACCTGCTGAAGCAATTGTCACAGTACCGTTGTTAGCTACAGTGACATTACTAGTACCATTTTGAATACTGTTAATATTTGCATTGGCATTGCTACCAGAGCTGGTAACTTGTAGTGTACCACTGACATCGCTAATTGTAATAGATCCTAGTGTAATTGATCCTGGACCCACGTACAAGTGACTCCAACGTCTACTTGCAACACCTAAACTATAACCAGTGTTTACGGCAACGTTTTGTCCAGTTGTTGTTCCAACTGTAACAGCTGCGCCGCCTGGTGCAAGACTAACAGTGATTGTTGTGCCGCTGGCTGATAATAGATAGTATACAGTTTGTGCTGTCAAACTACCTAAGTTAGCACCAAACACTACAGTCATGTTAACAACCATACCAGTTGTTGTTCCGACTGTAATATTTGCTCCACTACTTGCTGTTGCTGTGGTCACTACTGTATCTACAGCAGGACTAATGTTTTGATACGCGGCACCTAAGTAAGTTGTAACCGCATGTTGTGTTGGAACTTTAACGTCTGAGTTTTGACTTAATGTCCCGTCTGTTGAGAATTCGTTAATCTGTGCGCCAAGTTGTGCGCCAATTGAACCTAGTCGCAAGCTGGTCAAACCGCTCAAGTTGAACGCACTAGCATTCAATGTAGCTGCACCAGTTGCTTGGTTAACGCTGAAATAGTTACCTACATAAAAGTTACCAAGTTCGTCTGTTGACACATAATAAACACGACCTGGGAATGTGTAGTTAATTTGGTTAGCTGGAGTAGGACCTTGTGTTGGTGTCCCTGGATAGTTTGTCGTAGCAATACCGCCAGTACCAATTTGCAAGAAGTCATGCGACTGTAATCTAATCAAACTAAAGTTATAACGAACTTGAACTCCAACACCATCATTACTAGCCACGGTTTTTTGTTGTGCTAGAGTTAAAATAGTAACCGCTGTACTGTTAACTGTAGCTGTACTTACAGCACTGACAACATAAGCACTAGTATCGCCTGATGCAAATTGCAAACTTGCACCTGCACTAATAGTTCCGCTTACTCCACTCAATACTAATACATAATTTGATTGTCCGCCTACTACTGTTGGAGTTAAAGTTGCTCCGCTAGAACCACCTGTTACTAAGTTGGTTGTATTGAATGTTCCGCTGGTAGCTTTATAGTACAAGTAACCAGTTTGCACACTAGTAACTACACCAGTAGCGCCACTAGTTGCTTGTGTAATTGTTTCACCTTGTGTGAATGTACCGGTTGATAGTGCGGTGTTATAGGTTAACATACCGCCGTATACTGTACCAGTAATTGCTGTTTCTGTACTTAGATAACCTAAACTAACAGCACCATATGTACCATAACTGTTATTACCTGCAATACTACGGATCAGACCACCACCGCTGGCTGTATAGCCCATGTAGCAATAGTACGTGAACACTGATACAGCTTCTGCTTTACCGCCATTTGCACACCATAAACCTACACCGCCGTCAAGCACCATGTTGTAGGCCCAGAACACCATACTCTTGTTGCCGCTTGCTTGAACGCTTCCGTCTACAATAGCACCAACACCACCTGTACTCTTTGCAGTACAGTCTTTTACATATGGACTTTTTGTAATTACTGAGCTAGGATTTAATCTTAAATAAACACCGCCAATTGTAGCACGGGTAATATCAGTTGGATAACTTCCGTTGATAGCAAAACCAGTCATACCAGTTAGTAACAAACCTTGTAGTAAAGTTTGGTCACTTAGATAGAACATGGTACTTAAATTATTAACTACTGGACTAGCATCTGTACTTAGATATGTGAATGTTAATGTGCCACTTGGTGTTGAATTCGATACTGCACTCATTACCAATGTTGTACTGTTAGTTACACTGACAACTTTTTGCCCGCTTGAATAACCTGTACCGGTCACAGTCATGCCTGCTAAAATACCGCTGGTAGACGAAACAACTAGAGTGGTTGTATTACCACCGCTGACATAATTTGTACTAGCAGTTCCTGTTAATGCTGCAATAACAGTATCACGCATACTGTCGCCAACGATAGAAACGTTTGCAGGCACTGTGATAGGTAAAGTTTCGTAATATGTACCAGTCTTAACATAAATTGTTGCTGGTCCTGTAACTTGACTACAGGCATATTTTAATGTTTTAAATGCTTGGTTTAAACTAGTGCCGTTGTTGCTGTCATTACCGTTGATACTAACATAAAATACATCGCCTTCGATAACTGGACTTTGCCAAATAGGATATCCACTGGAACCAACTGTTAGTACTTGGCCATAACTACCGATAGGCAAATTGGTATTGCCACTTCCGCCATAGTAAGTTATATCACCAGCTGTTGTATTGGCTGTTGCTCCGCTGGCCATGATTTGCCAAAAACCTGATGAAAGATCAGTGGACCAAGAACTGGATGTATTGGCTGTTACACAAACATAACTGTTGCCGCCGTAATATACAGCATCGTTTATGCTATAAGCTGTGGTGGTTGCCCAATTGCCACGCCAGTTTAATCTAATTTTTCCTAAGTTTACAGTGGTTATACTCATAGTTTTTCCAATTTCTAATATTTATCAATAACTATACGTGGCAATCAAATTGCCGCTGGCGTCAATGCTATAGCTATATTGGTTTGTTCCGACATCTACTGTGGCATATAAATCTGAACCGCCAGACTGTAGTTGTACATTTGAATCAGTTATTTGTGTGTATTGCAAATTTCCACTAGCATCTACAACAAAAGCATGTACCATCGTAGTGGCCAATGCTCCTTTCATGTAAGTAGCAACGTTGGATAGCGTACTTTGATAGCTAGTTGGTCCTGCTGGATCTACTACATAGATTATAGTGGCGCCAGATAGCGTGGATTCTGATGGCAGATCTGTAATTTTAATTGACATACAATTATCCTAGTACAAAATAGTAGCCGCTTCCGCCTGCTACATAAGTGTCTAGCTCTTTGTCTAGACGGTCAAAATCTTCTTTGGCACTTGATTTCAAATCAGATCCATTCATCTGAATTGGACTTCCTGGGCCAGCAATACTGGCAAACTTGCTACGTGCTTCACCTAACATCTGTTTACAAACAGCCAAGGTATAGTCTTTCAACCATTGCTTGGCATATACATCTTGTAACAAGACCCAGTCTGGACGGAAATTATAACTTTGTACAAGAATCTGTTCGCCTTGTGCAAACGGACGTTGTAGAATTGTTAGTAAATGGCTAGTTGGTTTCCATTTAAATTCAATATAACTACCAAACATACGTCCAACTAGTTTTTGATAACCAGCAAATGCTTCATAAGTTGCTAGTCCGCCCATCATGCTACCACTCATCAAGTAAGTGTTTGTGTACGCCAAGTTGAATGGTTCGAACAATGTTCCACCTGCACCCATACCACTTCTTGAACCGATAGCACGACGAAATACCTGACGAACTTCAATAACTTCGTCGGGCAATTTATATTCATTTGTATCCTGAATTAGTTCTATAAACAAATAGCTTTCTTCCACAGCATTTGGGCTTTTTTGTCTATAGCGATTTAGTGCTCTATCCAGTGCTGCTTCATAGTGTGCTGGGTCTAATTCCACCTCAACCATGCCGTCGCCTAGCATTAGTTTGACATAGTCAAATACCTTATTTCTTTCAGCTGTTGGGTCGGATAGCGTTGTAGGTGCGAAATCGTCCATAATTAGTTCCTCATACATATTTAGCTTCGATAAATATCATTATGCCACGCTTATCACTTTATAAACCAGAAAAGGGCAATGACTACAAGTTCATTGACCGCCAAGCCAGCGAGATGTTTCAAGCTGGCGGAACCGATGTCTATCTGCACAAATACTTAGGTGCTGGTACAGACCCAGCTAATGCTACAGCTGATCAGCCTAATTATGCTAATACAGCAGTAACAAACATACAAGATTTGCTATTTTTAGAAAATCGTGACAGAAAATACGACTCGGAAATCTACAGAATTCGCGGGCTTTATAATGTACAAAATATTGATTTTAATTTGAGCCAATTTGGCCTGTTTATTGACAACGATACCCTGTACATGACCATACACATTAACGATTTTATCAAGTATATTGGGCGCAAACCTATCAGTGGGGACGTTATAGAACTTCCGCATTTGCGTGACGATTTTGCTCTTAACGATTTTGACTTTAGTTTACCACGTTATTATGTAATCGAAGATGTAGGCCGTGCTAGCGAAGGATTTAGCGTAACTTGGTATCCACATTTGTACAGATTAAAACTTAAACGAATTACAGATAGTCAGCAATTTGCACAAATCTTTAATCAGCAAGCCTTGGATGCCAATGGAGATCCAGTTGCAGGAACTACTCTTAAAGATTTGCTCAGTACATATAATAAAGAAATTGAAATTAACAATCAAGTTGTTGCCCAAGCTGAAGCAGATGCTCCTAAGAGTGGTTATGAAACTCGTCAATTTTATACTCTTGCGGCCAGTGCTACTGGCGGGCAAACTACACTACAGGCCGCAGATGATGAAACTGTCAATGCTAGCAATGCAGGACAACTTGCCAGTGGTACGTACGGTGTACCATTGCGTACAGGTTATACAGGATACTTGGTTGGAGATGGTTTTCCAGTTAACGGATATGCGTTTGGATTTGGTGTTAATTTTCCAGCGGCGCCAGCTAACAATGACTTTTTCTTGCGTGTAGATTTCTTACCTAACAGATTGTTTAGATTTGATTCTGGCACAGGCGGATGGGTAGCTGTAGAAGATAGTGTACGCATGACTATGACACAAACTGATACTCGTAGCACACTTAAAACTGGATTTATCAACAATAATCTTTGGACTTATTCAGATGCAATTGCCACAACATTTGCAACATTTACACAAGATCAAATTGATGCAGGAGTTAGTCTTATCAGTACAACTTTACCATCTGCTCCAGTGGGAATTTATGTAGTTTTAAAACTAGACAACATACTAATTGATTATGCTGTCAGTGATTATCCAAACTTAATTACAACTTATAGAAAAACTCCATCAAGTCCATTGTTGTTAAGAATTAATTTACCTGTAATTGGCGGTGAACAACAGACAATTCCTTACGCTGGACAATGGACTATTACCTTATACAACGATAGAGAAGAACAAAGACAAAGCATCAGCAAAGTGCTTAGACCAAAGGCGGATTTATAATGCACATCTATATAAACAAGGAGGCTTCGGTTTAACGCCGTTGTACTATTATACAATTCTTCTACGATGCGCAAATCAGACGATATATTACGCAGACTATTCGTGCGTTTAGTAATTTTGTGGTAAAATACGGTGACGGTAGTTTACATCGTATACCTGTAATGTATGGAGATGCTGAACGTCAAGTAGCTAGCATTATTAGACAAAACAGTGAAAATATTGTAAACTCTGTTCCACGTATCAGTATCTATGTTACAGCTCTAGCATTGGATCGAGATAGACTAGCTGATCAAACTTTTGTAGATACAGTTAATATTCGCGAACGTGCTATAGATCCTCGCACTAACAAATACTTGCCTGAACAAGGTAAAAATTATACCATTGAACGTTTGATGCCAACACCATTCAAACTTACTATGAAGTGCGATATTTGGAGTGCCAATACAGATCAAAAATTACAAATACTTGAACAGATTTTAGTCTTGTTCAATCCTAGTCTAGAACTACAAACTACAGACAATTATATTGACTGGACCAGTTTAACTGTATTAAACTTAAATGATATTAACTGGGATAGTCGAACAGTTCCTGTAGGCAATGACACACCAATTGACATTGCTACCATAACACTAGATACTCCTATATGGATTAATCCGCCAGTTAAGGTCAAACATTTGGGTGTTATTACAAAAATTATTAATAACATGCATGGTTCTGCTGTTAATAGCGGAACTTATATTGAAGGGTTAGGTTCATCAAGCGACCCATTAGGATCGACTACAACTTTTCAAAATCAATTTGACGAATTGACTATCAGTATTACTGGTTATAAATTAGAAGTATACAACAATCAAGCTATTTTATTAGAGCCACACGAAAGTACAGTTCCATTGGAGCCTACATTAGATATTCCAGAACGTCAAGGCACACCAGTAGACTGGATGGCCATTATGCAACAATACCCTGGAAAATATGTTGCAGGTTCAAGTAGACTATTTTTAACACAAGCAAATGGTAGTCAAATTGTAGGTACTGTGGCTATCGATCCGTTGAACTATACAATCATGCATGTTCAATGGAATCCTGATACACTTACATCTAACACAGGAATTGATAGTGCGGGTTTACTAGATCACGAATTAGGTTACGATTTATCACATTGCTATAGACCTAATAGTCCTGGCACATTTGATGCTATTATAAATCCACAATCATTTAATCCAAAACGTCCTCAAAAACAAGATACAGATCAGCCTATTGCTGTGGGCACACGATACTTGATAATTGACGAAATAGGTAGTACACACAATGCACCAGGCAAAGGTGCTAGTGCATGGCAGGACATCTATGGACATGATTTCGTAGCAGAAGTAAACGACATCATCGAGTGGACAGGGGAAACATGGACTGTAGTTTTCCACGCAAACCAAGACAAAGACACCTTAGTGTGGCAAACGAATATATACACTGGAGTACAATACCTGTGGAACGGAGTTTCCTGGGCAAAGAGTTTTGAGGGTGTATATACATCAGGTCAATGGAGTCTAGTCTTGTAAAAGAATCGATAGTTTGTAGCGGAGCATTGTTCTACGCCAAATCTACACGAAGATTCTTACTGTTACAAAAAGCACATGGCAAGCATGAAGGAACTTGGGGTTTAGTTGGTGGTACTAATATCACTGGCGAAACTCCATGGCAGGGCTTACAACGAGAAATTGCTGAGGAAATTGGTACAATACCAAAAATCTTAAAAACAATTCCGTTAGAAACATTTGTATCAAATGATAAAGTGTTTAACTTTCATACCTATCTCTGTGTTATAGAAAAAGAATTTGTTCCTGAACTAAGTGATGAACACATTGCTTGGGCATGGGCAACTATCGACCGTGCGCCTAAACCCTTACACCAAGGTCTGCGTAATAGCTTTTCGAGCAAAACAATACGTACAAAACTTCAAACTGTATTCGACTTAGTGGAGTTGATATGAAAGAAATTGTTCGTATGTTCCCTACTACCGTAGGGTTTTATAATAATCTAGATTTTTCCATACATGCTGATGTTAAAGAAGTTGTCAAAGACAAATTATTAACTAGTAGCTCTAACTTTTTTCAAACTAAAACAGGTGTTCATAAATTTAAAGAATTTGAAAAAGTAAATTATTTTGTAAAAAGTGCTGTATTTGATTTTGTAAAAGAATGTGGATACGATATAGAGTTTAATGAGCTGTATATTGCGGATAGTTGGGCCAACATTAGTACAGCCACAGCTACTACTCATCCTCCACATGGCCATTCAAACAGTTTCATCAGTGCTGTATACTATCCCCGAGCACCAAAAGGTAGTGGACAACTGATGTTTATGCATCCATGCCCTCAAATGCATTCAATTGATCCGGATCATGCTGGGCCAACTGTGGATAATAGTACCCAAACTTGCATAGATCCGGAAGAGGGGTTGTGTATTGTGTTTAGAAGTAGTACAATACATGGTACTACGCCTAATAATTTAACTGACGACGAACGAATCAGTGTTGCTTATAATTTTAATGTTCGTAATCTTGGAAAAAATAGCGTTAGTTCGCATTACGAGGATAACGAATGACATCGACTATAGAAAATTTAATTGGAGTTTTTCCTAATGAGCTATCAAAAGAGTATTGTAATAAAGTTTGTTCTTACTTTGAATATTTAAATGGTTACGATTTAACTATTAACAGACAAGAAGTAGACCAAGTTCCTATCAGTGCCAAGGACGATCAACAATACTATCTAGGAGAAGAACTAGACACTAATCGAATGTTGACTAATGGACAGTTAGCTGGTCCTGCAATACAAGCGGTAACTAAATGTATTGCCATGTATGCAGACACGGTAAATGGTGTTAGTCATCTTGCTAAAAATTTACAAATATTGCCATTTAAGATACAGCGTACAAAACCTGGTCAAGGTTATCATATGTGGCATCATGAACAAAACAGTATACAAGAAGCCAATCGACTTTTAAGTATTATTATCTATTTGAACGACATCAATGACGGTGGCGAAACAGAATTCATTCATCAAAGTGTGAGAATTCCTCCTCGTCAAGGGACTGTTGTTATATTTCCTAGTTCGTTTACGCATACACACAGGGGCAATCCTCCACTTAAAGACACCAAGTATATATTGTCTTCGTGGTTTGCTTTAACTAAATGACTTATAAAATTTTAGTTGTAGGTGGGGGTACCGCAGGTATTATGGCCGCCACTTATATTAAAAAATATTGGAAATCTAATGTAGATGTTACACTAGTATATGACCACAGCAAACCTGGAATTGGTGTTGGGGAAAGTCTTACTCCTGTAATTTATGAATATTTAGATCTTGTAGGAATTACAAGAGAAGAACTAATTAAAAATGTTAATGCCACTGTTAAATTAGGACTTAAATTTAAAAATTGGTTAAATGATGGTAAACATTATTATCATAATTTTAGCCAGTATCAAGACAGTTACTACAATTTAGTAGCTGCTTATGACATTGCACACAACCAGTATGATTCAGATACTTCGTATAATGCCGCATATATGGACAATGGATTAATTCCTGGAGATCCAAATGCAGGACAAGCACTACATATAGATGCTGTATTGTTTAGTCGTTATATTGAAAATAAATTTCGAAATGAATTAACTATTACAGACGGTGTTGTAGACTCAGTAGTAAAGAATAATGAAAATATAGATCATATAGTACTAAATGACGGGCGTAAATTATCAGCTGATTTTTATATAGATGCTAGCGGATTTCAAACTGTACTGATGAAACACATGAATACAGAGTGGGTTGACAAAAGTGATTGGTTGCCAATCGACCGCTGTATTCCTAATCCAGTTGAATATGAATTTACAAAACAACCTCCTTATACAACGTCAGAAGCAAGCGCAGATGGGTGGATACTACAAGTACCGTTAAGCAATCGTTGGGGAGCAGGTTATTTGTATTCTAGCGAATTTACATCCGACGATGAAGCATTTAGTAAATTTTCTCAGTGGACTAAACAAACTTATCAAAAAGATTTAACCAACACTAGCCGTGTACTATCTTTTAAAAGCGGATACTGGAAGGATCAATGGGTTGGAAATTGTATTGCTGTTGGACTAGCAAGCGGATTCACAGAACCATTAGAAGCAACAAACATACATCACACAGTTGAGCAAGTTAGGCAGTTTGTACATTTAAACAGTTTAGGTTATTGTAGTTTAGATAGAATTAATTACAATAAAATTATGCAAGAATTTTATGAAAATGTATACTTGTATTTGAGATTCTGTTATACTACAAAGAGAACAGATAGCGAGTTTTGGCGTTATATGACCAATAATACTCCAAGCATAGTTGCAGATCTAGATGAAAAAGCTCAAATGGATTTTTTAACATTTTATGATAGTTTAGGTGTAATGTTTAGTTTTGGAAATTTTACAAGAGTTGCAGTAGGTCTTAAAAAATGCAATAGAGATAAAATAAAGAAAATATTAACACAAAGAAATTTATTAGAACGTGCTAGGCAAGAATCCTACTCTATTAGACAGCGTAGGGCACAAGATCTCACTAGGGCTGTAGATCATAGAAAATTTATTGATAGTATATTACGATGAAAAGTGCATTTTTATTCCCAACAGAAATATACGAAGACTATATTACAAATATAGACAATGCTCAGTTGATTGAAGAATGCAGAAAAATTTATTCTGAAAAAAATACACCTATACAAGTAAGCAATAATGGAGGGTGGCAAAGTCGCCCGTTATCTAAACCTGTTGGACCTGTTACCGAAAAACTAATTGCTGAAATACAAGGCAGATTAAAAGTTATATATGAAAAATTTGGAAATAGCAGGATTCCTAAGTTATCTAATTATTGGTTCAATGTAAACAATCGAAACAATTATAATATATCTCACAATCATACTTTGTCATTTTTTAGTTGTACCTATTATGTAAAATGTCCTGTAAATTGTGGTGATCTTATTTTAGAAAGACAAGACGATAGTGAATTTTTCCTCCAATTTTTTGAACAAGAAAATGAATATACCGCTCAGGCATTGATGCTAGAGCCAGAAGAATCAAAATTGGTAATATTTCCTAGTTGGGTTCGTCATAGTGTAGGACAGAACTTGACAACTGATAAAAATGATGCTAGAATATCAATTGCTTTTAATTTTATATGAAAGAACATACTACACAATCTGGACATAGCATTAAACTTTATGATAATTTATTAAGTTATCACGAACGTTGCAGTTTGTTTGAGCAAATAAGACAAATTCCGTTTATGATTTCGACCGGTTTTGATACACTACTAACAGATCAAAAAGCCAGTTTTTTAATTAAATCTCTATGGACCGAAGAAAGTTTAAAATCATTTGGATTGTTTAGTTTACCCGGTATGAAAGTCGTTACTGATCAGCTAAAAGACTACGAGTTTAGCAGGTCATGGATGAATTTAGCAACACCAATTGATCGACTTCGCTATCATAGCGATTCAAGAACTGAAGGCTTTGTTAGTGTTCTTTATTATTTAAATGTCTCTTGGAATGTAAACTGGCACTGTCCCACAGTATGGAGAACTAATGATTTATCTGATATTGAATTTGTATCGGATTTTGTTCCCGGAAGAGTTGCTATGTTTGATAGTATTATTCCGCATGTAGGTACACAACCGCCATTAGAAGCCGATCAATATAGGTTAACATTGAATACAGTATGGAAAAGAAAATAAATCATAAAGTTTACGAATTATTTCCAACTATTGTTATAGGTTTTGATTTTACCAAACATACCAATTCAACACTAGTTAATACAATACGGTCTATGAATACTCGTGAGCATGTATTAGTCGTAAACGGCCAATCTAGTTACGGCGGTGCTGACCAGAATTTAAAAAATGTTCCTGAATTATCTGATTTTTTTACAGACGTACAAATTGCCCTAGATACTTATACTGATAAAACTGGGTTAGAGACTTGTGTGGTCACTGATAGTTGGTTTAATATCATTGGACAAGATGGTAAAGTAACTCCTCACAGACATGAAGGTAGTGTTATAAGCGGAGCATTTTACCCATATGCAGAATCTGGTAGTTGTAGTTTGTTTTTTGAAACTCCGCTTCGCCCTTTTAAAATGAACGACATACTAGCTAAAGAAACAACATACGGCGCTGGACAAATAGAATTTCCATGTCAGCCCGGAATGCTAGTATTATTTCCTAGCTGGTTATTACATTATACAGAAAGAAACAAAACTAAAGAAAGAATTACAATTAGTTTCAATACTATGCGTTCGTCCTTAAAGCAATTAATTAAAAAGGAATTATTAAATGGCTAGATTTGCTGAGATTAGTAAACTTTGGTCCTTAGATATTTTAAAGGCCAAATTAAAACAAACTGAAATAGATAGTTTATTAAAAGAGTCTGACGAATACCTTAAAACAGGTGCAGACATGAGCCCTATTTTAGCTGGGCTAATACAAGAAGGCGAACAACGAGAATTTGAGTTTTCAGAATCGTTTGATGTACTACCATATGTTGTGGATTATTTAAAATCTAGTTATGATCCATTTTTTAGAAACATAGAAGCTAGGCATTTAGAAGTTAGAAAATCTTGGATTGTTAGTCAATATGCCGGTGACTATAATCCAGTACATACACACGATGCATTACTCAGTGGTATTTTATATCTTAAAGTTCCAAAACAAATTCAAGACTCATACAACACTATACAAAAAAATGGTAATAACGGCTTGGATGGTTGTTTGCATTTTATATTTGGCAATTTTCATGTTCCTAGTTTACAAAATCTTGGCCCAAGAGCAATTTGTCCAAGAGTAGGGGATATGTACATATTTCCGGCATATATAATGCATACAGTTTATCCTTTCAAGGGTGACGGCGAACGAAGATGTATCGCTTTTAATGTGGACTTAAAATGAATAAAGAACAACTAGAAGATTTTCAAAATTTTAGAATGGGGCAAATACAAGCCTATTACACAGGTGTTGGCTCGTATCGAGGATTAATGACAGATAAGACTAGAAATTTATTCTACGAAAAGTCTATCAAACATTCTTGCAAGGGAAAAGTTGTGTTAGATATCGGTGCAGGATTAGGTTTACTATCTTTGTATGCTATCCGAGCAGGCGCTAGTAAAGTGTATGCTGTCGAAGCAAATCCAGTAGCCGTACAAGTATTGCAAAAATTAAAAGACGAAGAAAAATTAGATAATCTTGAAATTATAGAATCTGCCAGTTGGGCACTAGAGTTGCCTGAACAGGTAGATGTAATTATTCATGAAATTTTTGGACCATTTTTATTAGACGAAATGTGTCTGCATACATTAAACGATGTTAAAAAATGGCTCAAGCCTGATGGTAAACTAGTACCTGATAGTTTTGGATTTGAATTTAAATTTTATGATAGCGACAATGTTGATTCTATAAACTATATACATTCTTTAGGTTCTACATTTGAAGAAGCAATGCAAACTGGGCAAACTATTGTCGAGGATGTAATACCAGACGACCATAATGATTGGCTTAATTTTGGTCCTTGGGATTTTTACAATTACCCCGAAGGTATATTAGAACAACGTAACGTATTCAAAAAATCTACTAGAATCGATAGTATATGGGTCAAGCCTTATATAGTATCTAACGGCTCTCGTTTAAATTTGTATCGTCCTTCGATTGAACGTCACTGGGGTAATAGTTTTTTAAGATTTAACCAATATACAATTATGGAAGAAAAAACTGAGCTAGAACTTGGTTTTATAATCGACGAAAACTTAATGAGTTTTAGAACTAGTGTAAACATTCCAAAGAATCTACCAGGATCTTTTGGCAATAAGTGATATGTGGGCTTTAGAACATCCATCTAAAACTAAAGATGCATGGTGTGTTGTATCAAGAGATATTTTTACTCAAGAGCAACACAATTTTATAGAAAATTATATATCTCAACATCCTGAGCAAATAATTTCTGCTAAGATAAAAGAAAACGGTGGATCTAGAAATAGTCGACTTCGCAGAACAGATATCGTATTCTTAGAAGAAACTCCTACATTTGACAACATCTATAAAAGATTATCCGATGCTGTAAATGAAGTTAATGCTGGCTATTATAAGTTTGCACTAACACATATTCAAACACTACAGTATTCTATATATCGTTCGGAAGATCAAGGATTTTACGACATGCATACCGATGCAACTCTTAAAGGAGAAAACGGTAGATGCAGAAAGTTATCTTTCAGTATCCAACTAAATGATCCTAGTGAATTTGAAGGTGGAAATTTAGTATTTCACGATTCCAATCCTGGTAATATTGTTAGATTAAAACAAAATGAGATTGTGTTCTTCCCTTCGTTCTTACCTCATAGCGTAACTCCTGTTACTAAAGGTGTAAGAAAGTCTTTAGTTGGCTGGGTTATTGGGCCCGATTTTGTATAGCCTTTAAGAACTCTCGTTGTGTAACTAACTGTTCTTCTACTACTTCACTCTTAGGTATTTGATTAAAATCGATATATTTTTTAATCAAAGACTTGTCAATAATTTTCATCCCAACTAATACTTGTATCCAGGCAGGTAATGCAAACAATCTATAACCGACTACACGGTCTTTATTTTGTCCAATATGATCTGCTGTTGGGAAATGATTATTCCATATAGATAATAAGTTGTCTAGCCTAGGAGTATTTTTTGAATTCTGCATATACTTCCAAAATTCAGTATCATTTCTACCGCCAAGATAGTGCATTTTAACAAAGCTAGCTGTATCATCGTACATGTCTATCATATAACTATTGTAAACATTATTGATGTTAGCACTAATTAAGCCATCATATAGTTGAGAAAAACACATAATCTGATGAAACATCATGTGTATGCTTGTGCTTTCTAATGGTTCTACAAACCCGCTACTTAAACCGACACATACCACATTTTTTGACCAAGGGTTCTTTACATACCCTGCTTCGAATTTAATTGTACGTGTAGGTTCTACAACTCGATTATATTTTTGTTTAATATATTCTACAAATTCTGCTTCTGGGTCCTTGCTAAACTCTTCACTGTATACGTATCCTGAACCTACACGATTGCTTAACGGAACTTGCCATACCCATCCAGATGACAATGCACTAGAGTGTGTAGTATTCATAGGATCGTTCCAATCAAATGGACTTGGGATAGCCCTATTTACTGGTAGCAAATCTTTAAGACTATGCCATTTTGAATCGACATGTTGATGTATTACACGCTTGAATCCAGTACAATCAAAATAAACATCTGCAGAAAATACCTCACCGCTTTCTAATTTTACACTAGAGATTCCTTGTTCGTCTTTTTTAACTTCTGTAATCAACCCTTCTTTTACAGTTACTTTTCCTTGTAAGAATTTACGCAAATATTCTACTAATTTGTTGGCATTGATATGAAGAGCATGGGCGCCAACTTGATATCCTTTACGATTAAAAGGAACTAGATTATCTCTTACATAATTACTGTACTTGTGTTCGTCTTCTAAAAAATCGTGTAAGTAACTTACTCCCCAGAAATCATTTTGTTTAGTAAGATCAAAGCTGTGTAGATAATCTCTATTACCGTGAAAATATTTGTTATCAGTGCCTGTCCAATTTTCAAAATTAATTCCAACTTTAATAGTGCTGTCGGTATAATTTATAAAATCAATTAGATTAATTCCGCTGAGATTTAAAAAATCTAATATAGCAGGAGTTGTACTTTCACCAACACCAATAGTGCCAATATCTTGACTTTCTACCAAAGTAATATCACAACCTTTATAAAGTGCAGCTAACATACTAGCTACTACCCACCCTGCTGTTCCACCACCTGCTATAAAAAATTTCTTCATGTACTGGCCCCGTTTCTAATCTCAGTTAAATGTCTCCTGTGATCCTTTGCTCCTAGATATAATTTATTTGCTAAATTATTATATTTTTCGTAAATCTCTTTACCTATATGTTCTAAATCGTAGTAGGCTAATTCTTTTTTTGCTAGATTTTTGTCTAACAATTTTAAACCGTCTAACACACCGTATACTAGTGTATGTTGCCACACTTGATCCATGTGGCTAGTTTCAATAATTCTTGGTAGTCTAAATTTCCATAGTTGCATTTTACTTTCAAGACTATCAGGCAATTTCATATTCTTCACTGTGCGCCAGAATTCAGTATCTTCTCTTCCGCCCATGTAGTGTAGTAATATCCAATCTCGTACACTTTCCCAATAGGGTTTCCAGTAATTTTCGTTGTAGCGTTTATGTAAATTTGTATCAAGTAAATCCATGTCGGGTCTAAAATAGTCTTTCATGAACACTAATAGGTTACATATACTACTGTGCAAGCTAGTTGCTTCCATAGGTTCAACAAATCCAGCACACAATCCGCTGAATAAAACATTATTGACCCATCCTTTTTCTAAATATCCTGTATCAAACTTAATTTCTTGTAGATATCTATCTGCACCAAAGTCTTTTTGTA
>Ga0208378_1000032_pt1 | contig 56864 bp, 79 predicted proteins | sample CryBogCBE24Aug09_FD_184556 | JGI IMG/M metagenome (GOLD analysis project Ga0208378, IMG submission 184556) | Freshwater microbial communities from Crystal Bog, Wisconsin, USA - CBE24Aug09 (SPAdes) (version 2) | ecosystem: Environmental > Aquatic > Freshwater > Lake | place: Crystal Bog...
TTCGATTTTCCCGTGTCAGCCGATGGCTTGACAGCCTTCACAGGTTTCATCGTATTGGGCGCAGCGGCGGCTGGCACCGCTGCTCCCAATTTCATAGCGTCCTTCGCCATGTTACTTGCCCTTTTTGGCAGCCTGACGCTGTGTCTCTTTGGCAATCGCCACAGCTTGCTTCTGCGGTTTTCCGGCTTTCATCTCGGCTTTGATGTTCTTTGAAACATCTTTTTCCTTTGAGGTCTTTTTAAGCGGCATCGTTCTCTCCAATGTTGCGACGGCGACGACGGGGTTCCGGCGACGGTTCGTCAGAGAATAGACTTTGCGGTGCCGCAACCGGTGCATCCAATGTTGCGGGCGCGGCAGGAGTTTCCTCCACAACGGGTTCGGGCGCAACAGGTGTTGCGTCTTGACGGATCGGGTTGCGATACTTTTCCAACGTCTTCAACATCACCGCCCCCACAATGCCAACGGCGGCACGGTAGGCAGAGATTGAATCCTTGGTGCGATGGGCGATGGGAATATCCCAAGCCTTCATGGCCGCCGCGTCGTGCAAGTCTTTCGCCAGAAGCTCAATGTAGTTTTCAAAATCTTTAGACATACGTCCTCCTAATTTGATAGCATCGTATCAGATGCTAGTTAACAGGTAAAGCACCGCCAACAGGAAACAGGGACGATACCGCATCCACAATGATATGGATACGATCCGTGTCACCGCCATTGTCCGCCGTGTGCGGCGCTTTGTGGTTGAACCACCATGCAGACCCGACCGGCCAATGCACGCTCTCACCCCCTGTGGTGTTCGTGCATTGCTCGTTCGTCGTCAGCACAATGTGGAACCGGCTGTACATGTCCGCGTACTTGCCTTCATCCACATGCTCACTCACATGGCCACCCGGTTTCAGTTTTACAATCAGCACGCGGCCCAACTGCTCCAAACCAATGGCTTCCATCAATGGTTCCATCAGCAGTTTGAACTCTTCCTGAAAGACAGGTGCAGCCGGATAGGGCGCTGCACTGCAATCGTTGAAATAGTCTTTAACCGTAAACGACAACGGACCCCGAATGAAAATACACTCGGTGTCGGCATGGGCGGAGCCGGGGTAATCCTGCCTGATCGTGATGTCATTCCACATGTCTTTGTTCTTTTTCAGAAGGTCGAGCATGGGCTGAACGTCTAAGCCGGTGAGGAGCTGTACGTTGTGTTTCATTGCAATTGTCCATTCAGTGCGCGGTAAACGGTGGCACGCGAGATGCCGAGCTGCTTGGCGATGGCCGTTGCGCCCATTTGCTTTCCAGCGAGCTGGCGTATCGTGGAGACTTCCGCAACTTGGGGGCGGCCTTTGCCGACATACTTGCCTTCCGCTTTGGCTTTGGCAATACCGGCAGCTTGCCGATCACGTCGGATTTCGTTTTCAAATTCTGCAAAAACCCCAAGCATGGATAGAAACGCTCGTCCAGTCGGATTTGAAGTGTCGATGTTCTGTTGTGTGACCACGAGGGCGATTCCACGGCCATTAAGATCGTGGACGATGTTGGCGAGATCACGCACAGACCGTGCAAGCCGATCAATCTTTGTGACGACCAAGGTGTCCCCGGCCCGCATGAAATCCAAAAGCGTTTTGAGTTCATCTCTGTTGTCCAGGGTTTTGGCGGAAATCTTTTCCGACCGGATCATATCGCACCCGTAGGTTTTGAGTGCGTCCATTTGAATGGTGAGGTCTTGCTCCTTTGAGGAGACGCGGGCGTAACCGTATTTCATGACAAGGTGTCCTTCAGTTTCGGAGTTTCGGGGTATCACAGGACAGGTTGTCTCATAATTCGCCAGGCAGTGCAACATAAAAAGACAGATTGTCCTAAGTTTATTTGATTTTTTGGGGGGCGGGCGAAGTGAGGCGCTCGCAAAAATTTTGCAAAGTCCCAAAATTTTTTAAAAAATTGGTTTTTTTACCAATGGATTCAACGGGTTAGCCGGTTGGCCAAACCGGGTGTTTGAATCCAATCCGAACCGCCGCAACGCCGAAACGGTTTGGCGGTTTTGTTTCAAAACGGTCGGCAAATTTTTGCAACGCCGTTTTATTTATTTTTGAAACATAAAGACACGGCGTTGCGGCGTGTCGCATGGCGTAAACCGTTTTGAGACACGGCGGCGTTGCGCCGTTGCGGCGTTGCGGTTTCCGGTCGGCGGAAAAAATTTTTTCGCGGCGAAAAAATTGAGACACGAAACGACACGCGCGGCGGCGCGTGTTAGTCCGACCATGAGTCACGGGTTGGCATGGCGGCGGCCACGACACGCGCGGCGCGTTTTGGCGTTTGCGGCGTTAGCGTGTCGGTTGGTTGGTCGGCGGCGCGTTTGTTTAACGCTTTTAATTGGCGGATAGCGTTTCCGGTTTGTCCTAATCTAATGACGTTTGCGCGCCGGTTTTGATATGCGCGGAATCTTTTATCTAATTCCGGTTTGATTTCATTAAAAACCGCCATTATTTGCGGTTTCCATTGTTTCATTGTTGGCCGTTGCGCGCGGCCAATGGAATTTAATTCATCCGGTTGGGTTGGCAACGGTCGGCAATCAGTTAACCAATAATGAATCACGACACGCGCCAAAATTCCAAACGCCGCCGCCGGAAACGTCAAAACAATTGGATTGTAAACCAACAAATCAATTGGAAACGGCGGAATCTTGCGTTTGGTTTCGTGTTTTGTCATGGCGTAAAGATAGGTTTAACCATGCCAATTTTCAAACGTATAACATGATTTGACACGAAACCGCCGTTTTGTTATACGTTTGAAACGGCCATTTGTGGCCGTCGGACAAGGAGTCAAAACATGATTAAAACGACGTTAGCCAAAAAACGCGAATTGGTTGAAACCGCGCGTTTGGCGTTTAAAATTCAAATGCAAACAATCAACCAACAAATCAAAATTGAATCCAATTTGGTGAATCGTTGCGATTTAATCGCCGAAAAAATCAACCGGATTCAAAAATACAATCAACAAATTAACGCGATTTTTTACGGTTAAGGAGTCAACCCATGATGAAATCAATTTTATTTTGTGCGGTTGATTTGTTGGAATTGGCCGGAATCGCGTTGTTTGTTTCCGCCGTCGTTTTGTTGTTGTCAATTATATAAGGAGTCAAAAAATGGCGTATCAAATTGAAATAACTGACACGTTTGGCGGCGAGTCGAATTATTCATGGGTTAAACGAAAAATTTTTGATTGGCCGGACACGGCCACGCGCCGCCAATTAGTCCGACGCGCCAAAGCGTTTGCGGGTTGGTCGGGTTGGCGTTGCAATGTTTCCGATTTTGGCGATTTAATCGAGATAAAACCGCGCGGCGCAAATTTGGTTTGTTTCGTGATTTGGTCGGATTTGGAATCTGATGAAACAATCGCGCGCCGGATTTTAAATCATTGGTTGGATGAAATCGGCGTCGGATTTCATATAGACACGCGCGGCGGCGATTATGAACCGCCATTAACCGCCGAACAAATCACAAAATATGAAACCGACATTGAGTCGTTGTTTAAATTGGATTTGGATTCCAATCCTTATTCTATCGCCGCCGAATTGATGGAGTCACGCCATGCAAACGGTTAAAAAAATCGAATTTTACCAACCCGAAAATTTGGAATTATGGCGCGCGCCGGATTCATGGTTTGGCCATTGTTGGCCAAATTATTACGTTTTTGTTGGTCAAAACCGCGATTCCGATTGTTTGACTCGTTCTAATTTTATTTGCGCGTTGCGTGAAATCGGCGGCGAGTCGGAAACGGTCGAAATCGTTAGGGAGTCGCATTGGGCGGTTGGTTGGATTGAATGGATAGCCATTCACGCCGACGACTCGCGCGCGTTGCAAATCGCCGATGAAATCGCGGCGGCGTTGTCGAATTATCCAATAATAGACGAGTCGCATTTTTCCGAATTGGAATTTGAGGAAACCGCGGATTATTGGGAGTCTTTACGTTTGCGTGATCGAGTCGACTATTTAAAACGCGCCGGAATTTCAATTTTTGCGGCGCGCCGTGATGAATTACCAACCGACAACAACGGTTATTTGTTTCAATTGTTAAACGGCCACTAACCAACCAAACCGGACAAGGAGTCAAATTATGAAATATGAAACCGCCATTTGTGAATCGTTTCCAATTCCGCCGCATGTTTCCTATGCGGCGCGCGCGTTAAAGTATGATTTATTGCATGGTCCGACGTGGAGTCTAATTCCGCGCGGCGATATTAAAAATTTTACTTTCGACCATTTTTCAACCGACTATTCATTGTTGGAAAAATCCGACGATTCCGACATAATCGAGGAAACCTATGTCGGCATGGTCGGCGATTGTTTGCGCGAATTTATAGAAACATTGCCAACGGAAATTTGGTTTGATTGTTGCGCCGATTATTTAATGGAATCCGAACCGGAATCTTATTTTGATGAAATCGCGCAAGAATGGATTGAACCGTTTTGGGATGAAATCATGCGACTAACGCGCCGTGATATAATCGCGGCGTTGTTTGGTGAATTTATGGCGCGTGAATTTAATTAAGGAGTCACGTTATGAAGTATGAAATAATAACCGACCATAAACCGCGCGCGATTGTTTACGGTTACGAACTAACCAAAAAACAACGCGCCAATTTTGATTGGATTCCATGTGATGAAATCGACTTGCATGAATTTATAAAATACAAACGCGCGATTTATTCTTTATCGGAATTTATGAAATCGCCGTTTCCGTTTTTTGACGGTTTCGCCGCTGATACTTATTTTTCTGGAGTCGGAATCCGGTTTGTGGATTCCGATTCCGTGATTGTTGGCCGTGTCTATTCATAAGGAGTCGACCATGAAACAAATTGATAATTTTGTTTGTCGTGTTGTTTTTAATGGCGACTCCTATGGTTTAAACGATTGTTTAACCCATGACGAATCCATGCCGTTGGTTGAATTTTACGACTCGCGGTTTCCGATAACAACGCGCGGCCAATTTGTTGCGCGCTATTTTGCGGAAACATTGTTGAATCGCGACGGCGGTTTAAATCTTTATGGCGGCGTGCCGGATTGGCGTTTAACCGCCGACCAATTCAAAACCGCGCGCCGATATATACTTGACCAAATTTTGAGTCGCGTTGTTTGACGTTTCAACAAACGGCGGCCAACCAAAACCGCCGTTTCATGAAACGCCAAAACCGACGTTTCACCAACCAACCGGACAAGGAGTCAAATTATGAAAATCAAAATGTTTAAAAATGGCGCTTATACAATTTTTGAGCGTGTTTCGCCGTCGGGTTATTATTTGGTCAAATTATATTCACCAACCGATAGACTCGCCGAAAAAATTTTGTGCGACACGTTAACCGGCGCGCGTGAATATTTGCGCGCATTCAACAAAATCGCAAAATCACTATAATCGACCAACCAACCGGACAAGGAGTCAAATCATGAGTCAAGATATTTACAATTTGCATGCGCGCGCATTTAAAACCGTTTCGGCGTTTGTTGTTATAGATTCAACCGGCGATAGAGTCGCAACAATTGCGTTTAAATTCCCAAACGACGGCGCGGCGCGTTTAAATTGTTATTTGCACGTCATGGGAGTCACTATGGTTAAAGGACACGCCGACGGCTACGGCTACGACAAACGGTCGGCGGCGTTAGCTAACGCCGCGCGGCGCGTGCCGGATTATAGCGAAACCGACCGGCACGGCGTTTGGTCAAAATATGCAACAACGCGCGACTCCATTGTTGCGGCGTTAAAAATCGACGGCGGCCACGATTGGATACGCGAATTGGAAACCGCCGGATTCCGTGTATTACAAGCGGTTTGATTGAATGGCGCGCAAACAAGGATTCGTTTCCAAATTTGTCGATTGTTTTGGATTCGCCGTAATTACGTTTTTTCAAATCGCCGTGTTTGTTGTTTTGTTGTTAATGGTTAGCGACTCGCGCCATTAACCGCCGACAAACCGCCAACCCGAAACGCCGCCGAACAATTCGGCGGCGTTTTTATTTGGCCATTGTAAACCGCCGCCAACCGCCGCCAACCGCCGCCAACCGCCAACCAAACCGCCGCGCGGCCAACCGCCGCCGACCAACAAAAACACGCCGCCAACCGCCAACCCGAAACGCCGCCGACCGACACGCCGCCAACCGCCGCCGCGCGCCGCCGCGCGCCGTTTCTATCAAACCGTTTCCAGGTTAACCGCCGACCGCCGCCAGGCGCGCAACCCCGACACGCCAAGACAAAACCACCAAGACCAATTTTTGAGGTTTCCCAAGATTCAAATTCAAACCGTTATAACTCGAACCGCCGCCCTTCACTTCAAACCGCCGCCCCCTGCGCGGCGACCCGCCGAACCCGCCGCCCCTCCGTTCCAACCAGTGTTTTTATCAAATTAAAATCTTAAGGTTTTTCAAAATTTAAATCTGACAAATTGTCCCTGCATCAGTTATGACCCCGACTTACCCCTTGCACCAGTTGCATCAGTTGCACCCCTAGGGGGGTGCAACAACTGATGCACTGGTGCAGATACGGGACTAAGCGCCTCTGCTCCAGTTCGTGCATCAGTTGTGCATCAGTTGCACAACTGATGCAAACCTAACAATATCAGAGACTTAGGTTGCATCAGTTCGAAAAAAGACAATATGTCCTTTTTCAAAAAATGGCTGCATCAGTCCGCAAAAATCAACACCCCGATTTTCACAACTGATGCACCCCTTTTTCATGCAAAAACGTCCAAGTTTTCGCTATTTTCATCTGACAATATGTCAGTTTTTTCCTTCACAACAACATGCTTGCGGGAGACCCGATTCTTGTCTTTGCGCACCACTTCTGACAATTTGTCTTCTGCGATCAACCGCTTCAAAATCGCCTTCGCCTGCGCCGTTTGTGTCTTGTTCGTCAAATCCAGACCGAACGCCTCAGCGACCGCCACTCCCGCCCATTGCTCAGAGCGTGGGTCCGCCCTCCACTCACCTTCGGCCAGTATTTCCAAAGCCACGGCTTCAGCCTCCCTGCGTTCTGACACCGATGGCTTCCGCGCGATCTCAGGCACCACATAGCAAGACGTTAACTCGTCTCCGTCCTCGTCATGGCCCAACAACATGGTCCGCAACGCGAAGTCACCCACTGGCCCTTCTTCCCCGACACGCGACTTGGCTAACCACAACCTGTGTTCCGACACCACGCCCGTCAGATGGTTGCGCTCGGCTGTCACCGACAACACCGCATCCGAACCCGCCCGCCACGCCGACGCGCCGCGGAGGCCCGTCTCCGCGCCCTTGCCATAGTGGTGGACGGGCATGACCAAACAATCCAAGGCCGCAGACATGTTCGCCAATGCCTTGATGATCTTTGCGGCCTCCGAATTGTCATTCTCGTCTTGCAACATAAAAGTGGCCGCCAAAGTATCAAGAACAATCACACCCAGCCGCACCCCGTAATAATCTTTGTAATGCTGATTGGCTTGCTTCAGGAGAGGCATGACCACTCCGGCGGCAGTCGGGTCCGCCAAGTTTGGCACATTTGAAATCCAGCCTATTGGAAGTGGCGTGTCCACGTTGCGTGCCATGCGGGCAACTGTGATGCGGGGCTGGAGCGTTTCTGCGCCCTCTCCCGCCAAGATTAGAACACCGACCTTTTCTTTGACCTTGTGGCCGAAGAATGCCTGTTGCGTTGTGAGTGCGACTGCGAGATCGCAAACCAGAAACGTCTTGCCCGCCCCGGATTGCCCGCCGATAAAAGCAACCCCGTTTCTGGGTAAAAGACCCTTGATGAGCGAGGGTGGGAATTTAAATTCAACTGAACTGTCAAATGTGATCGCGTCGATGGTCGGGGGTTTGGGTTCGATTTCAGAGGTTTCAGGAATTTCGAACCAGTTCGAAACCACGAAGAAGGGAGCGTTGCTGCCGGAAGTGAAGCCTGACTTCATGGTGGCTCGGCACGCTTTAAGTCCGTCTTCATCGCCGATGCTGAAAATGCCGCAAGCTTCGGCGGCATGATAGATGAGGGGTTCGATCTCTTCTTGCCGGACCAGACCGGCGGCGATGGCTTGGCCTGCGACGTAAGACAGATGGAAGAGCTGGTCGTTGCGTGAACCTTCCGCAAGACTGGAAAGAATGTCGGCCTCGATGTTGATCTGGGTTAAGGCAGCCTCACGATCCTTAACTAAGGTGTCGCCTAGGTAAAAGGACTGGACATATTCATTGGCCGGTGCCGCCTTGAAGGTCATGCGTTCGCGGCAATCGGTCAAGAAGGCATCGAGTTGCTGTTGCGAGATGATCGGGATCGACGGGTCATTCGTCATCAGATCAAGCGGCGACCGGACGAGCCATTCGTAATCACGCTTGGCCCCCATGTGGTAGCCAAAGCCGACGATCTGCCCCGATCCGGCGAAAACCTCGATGGGATGATATTTCCGCGATCTGATGTCGCCTGCGTTCCGGTACATCAGAACCATGCGGGGGTGGCGACCGATGCGGATCAGCGGCGTTTTGCCGAAGTGCTTGACCGCGAGACTGTCAACGAAATCCATCAGGTCTTGGTCATCAATATCAAGATCAATGGCAACCATTTCCTTTTGAATGGCAAGACAAACCATTTTGCCTTCTTGTTGTCCGCGACCGGCCATGACGGTTTTCAGCTCGTCGGGTTCCCACTGCCGGTCACAATATTGGTTCCAGCCATTGATGGAGGGACGCTTGGTGTCTTGATAGCCTGGCAATGGCCGCCAGCCATTCTTGACCAACTGTCCGGCAAGCGTGTTGAAGAGGGAGAGAGTCTGGTGCATGTTCATACGCGCCCCCTAGCATTAGTGTCGGGTTTGCAATGCACCACAAATGGTTGTATATAGGCCATGCGGATTGTTTCCTGTCAGTTCGCACTGGTGGTTCTTTTGAACTTAGCGCGACGGTGAGCCTCCCCACCGTCGCGCTTTTTTAATGTTTGGTGCCGCTGGTATAAATGAAGCGGGATTCATCGACCTCCGAAGCAAATCCCAAATCAAAATTGATCGGCAAATTCCAAGACGATGCAATCCCCATGATGGCATTGGCTGGATTGTCATTGGCAACAACAAGTGCGGTATTGTTGTGGGTGACGACCGCTGTGGCAAAAGCCTTCGCGTCAACCGCCCTCACGTCCTCGATGAAGGCTTGCGCCAGCGCCTCGATCTTCTTTCGCTGTTCGGGATTCATCGGTCGGGTCTTTCTTCGGTTTATGTTTCGGAATACTGAATGCTTCACAAAGGGCATCCAGTATAACCTCAGTCTGTCCTCTTTCCCACGGAATTATTCTGGCCTTGATTTCGGCCATGATCCGTTCCGGCACCCGGACAGCAACCAAAGTGGTATTATGATTGGTTCGCATGGGTTTCCTCGAAATCAAATTTAAGTTGGGTACTTTCAACGGATCTCCGGTAATACTCGACAATGCCCGGACCGATGAACGAAGAAACAAAGTGGACGTTCCCGTAACCAAACCCGTCACCCCAGACATCAATTTTGTATGGGCCGCCGCAGCGTTTGAAATCCGTTGTCAAAAATTTTGGCACTTTGCGTTGATACGGGTGCGGGTTTTTGATCCACTGATCTGTTTTGACTTTACCAATTTTCATCATTGCTCTCCCTTCTTTTAAAGCAGATTTAACCCTTTTTCGAGTTTCATTAAGGCAGCTTTTGCTTTGCTTTGTTGGTTTTCAAAACCCTTTAGCAAAACTGAATTTTCTGCCCGTAGCCGTTCAATCTCTTCTTGCGCTTGTTTCAAAGCCATAATTGCGGCGCTGTCTGTGTCTTTCCAGTTTTGTATATATTCCCGCAGCCGTTCAATCTCGTCAGCGGCCTCATCAAGCCTCATTGCGATCCGTAAAGTAGGTGAATGTCCGCGCAACCATTCAACAATGTCCATCATGTTCTCCTATAAGTTTATTCATGATCGGGTGTTGTGCGTAAATATGCCAATACAATTTCGGGATAAGCGCCCGCCGCATTACTTCGGTTATTTCAACATAGCCAGTACCCCCGTTTGTGACGGGGATAACTGTGATGATCGGTTGTTTCACCGGCATCAAATCAATCGTGCGGATCACTGTTGGTGCCGCAACGAACGAAATCAATCCGGTGATAAAACCCCGACGGGATGGTTGGATGATGTTGCTCATCACACACCTCATTGAAGCGTGTGAAGGTCGCCGTTTTCCTTGGCTGCTTTATAAGACAAAAACAGTTGGAAAATGTGTGAAGACATGTCCGTCAAAGCGTCCATGAATTTAACTGTATCTTCATCCACCTGCATCAGCACCTCGGTGGTAAATATAGTCAGTGCAGCAAACACATTCTTGAGTCTGTGTTTTTCGCAAAGCTCTCTAAATTCAACGCAGAGGTTTTGAACATTTTTAATATCTTCAGGTGTCATCTTAATCATTTTTGCCTCCCAGCAAAGTTAAAGGGCGTGAGTGTCGATTTGGTGTTCAACTTGGCAGGGCAGAAAGCCACAAAAGTCCCTGCGTCCACATCCTCGAACGGTGGCTTAACCACTCACATGCGAAACGTATAACGTAACTGACAAGTTGTCAACGGGATTAAAAGATTAAATACTTTAATCCCCTTTGACCCAAAATTTAAAACCTGATATAAAAATTGAGTGAACCTTTCTAAGATAAGAAAAGGCGGGGTTGCACCCCCGCCTTTTTTATGCCTTGGCATAGCGTTTCAATCGGAAACCGGCTGCCGCCAATGGCAGTCCTGCGGCCCAGCTCGGCTTGTGGCTCATCAACTGTTCAACCTCTTCAACCGAACCAAAATTTTTATGCACCTCGGCAACTAATTCGTCGTGCGCGTGCAGCACAACCGGATACCCCGCCGCCTCCACATTGTGCATGGCATGGACGAGGAGATCACGGGCGGTGCCTTGGACAAGGTTGTTATAGGTGATCGAGAGATTAAGCGGATACCGCATCCATGCGTTGTTCGCCCCGACACCCTTGACCGTAACGGCTGGCTGGCGTTCCCGCTTGGACGGTTCCTGCGTCTTGTCTGCCCACGGAACTTCGACCTCGCGGATTTCCGGCGCGCCATACGCAAGGCACCGACCCGATGGTAGCCGCAGCCACAAAAAGCCGTGTCTGACGAGGTAAGCGGCATGGGGGATACCATGTGCCGGTACGACCATTCCAGGGGCTTGCACGGCCTCCATTGCAGCATTGATGAGGCTGCGCCAGGCTTGTGCGATCCCTGCGTGCTTCTCCCGCCAGCCCTGCACGATCAGATGTCCGGCGATGTAAGCGTCACGACCCAGCTCGATGGCGGTTGCGTCTTGGCGTTTGATGTTTTCTTCGTAGCGGGCGACTGCCTTCCAACGCCGGTCATCATCGGCCACTTCCCAAAGGTTGGGGTAAACAGTCGAAAGGTCGAGGCGGGATGTTTTTGCCATGCGGGATAAAGCACCGACCCCGCCACCGAAACCCAGTGCCAGCTCCGCGATCTTGCCAACCTGACGCTGCGGTTTCGACACGCCCTGAACGGGTATGTCATAAATGCCTGCGGCGGTGGTTTCATAAATACCCGCACCTTCGCCACGGTCGAGTGCCTCAAAAGCTTTGATCTTCCACTCTTCGCGCCCAAACCATGCGGCGATGCGGCCCTCGATGGACGAAAAATCGCCGCCGATAAATGTGTGGTTTGGCTTTGCCCAGATGAATGAGCGCACCGCGTCAGCCAAGAGATGCAAGGGGCGGCCCAACTCTTTCCCGTAAAGTTCCTGCACATAGTCAGGGTCGCCGGTGCGGATCGCTTCGAACAAAACATCCATGCGCGGATGCGCGTCTTCGAACACCTTGCGCGGGCGTGGCATATTGTGGAGCTGAACGAGGCGAGCAGAGAAGCGGCCTGTCTGTCCGGCCCCGTGATGCAGGAACACCCCCTTGACCGTCCCGTCACGGCAGGTAGCCTTCAACATGGCTGCCAGCTTATCAACCGATGATTTGCCCGCATCAATCCGCAGTTCAAGAACGCGGCGCACTTTGGGTGGCAGGGTCAGATGCAACAGCTCTTCGACGGCTTCCTTGTCCAAGACCGTCACCGGCACACCTTGCTTGTGAATCCACTCCTTGATGCGCGCTGTCAGTGTAAAGGCAGGCACCGCACCATCAGTCAGTTCAAACAATTCCTTGTTGATCTTGTCCTTGGTCTTCTCAGCCAAGGTAATGGCGGCATAAGCGGAGATGGTGTCGATCCGCAAACCCCGATCATTGATGCGTTCGTTCAGCCAATAAACTTTCATCTCGTCATCGGATAGCGGGATCAGCCGGTGATGGGCTTCTTCTTCGGTCAGAACATCCACGTCGCAATATTGATGGAAAGCGTCAAGCGATTCAGGATCGTTGTAAAGTGGGTGCCAGACAGGGCGACCTTCCAGATCAAAGCCGCGCGGCACGGAGTGGATTTTGATAAGCTCGGAACCTTTCTTGTCTTTTCTGATCTTCAGACCGAGCGCGTCACCGAGACGGTCAAGAGAGCGGGGCAGAGACATGGCGGCAGCGGTGACGGCGGTGCAGCGGAACTGCTCCAACTTCGGCTTGGGCCAGTTGTAATTTGGCACCATCACTTTCCACCAGATCAACCGCTCGAACTGGGCGTTGTGGGCACAGATTTCGCCACCAGCCTCGATGTAAGCCCGCAAGTAGGGTGGGCAAGGGTCTGGTCGCCGCCACCGGCAAATTTCATTGATGGGGCCGCCAGCGGCTTTCCATGCGCGTTCAGCAACATTCAGATCACGTTCAAAAGTGCTGACACTGAGTTTGAACGAGGCGAGAAGTGCGTCGGTGTCAGGATGTTCAGCATAGATGTAAACCCCCCGATCAATCAGGTTGCAGGGACTGCGTGTTTCAAAGTCAAAAATCAAAGACATTGGGATTCCATGTATGCTGTTATGATTTCCGCCGCGAGCGGTGCAACGATGGCGTTGCCAAAGGCGCGCAGCTTTCCCACTCTGGCGGGAACCCCATGAGCCAACAACTGAATGCTGGGTTGAGCGCGCCGCGACTTTCCGTCCGCCCCTCTGAGCCAAGCGTGTTCAGCCCATGCACTGTGTGTTGAACCGTAACGTCCAGCGTGTCGTTGCTGATCTTGCCGTTTCTGATACGACCTCCTTGATACCCACCCTTGTGATCCCGTGTCGCTGGGGTGGGCCACCCAGTACAAACGCTGCCTGATGTGTGGGGCATCGACGGCGCAAGCTGGGACATCGACCGCCCTTGCGGCGTAGTCTTCGCTTTCCAGATCAGTTTGTACTCCGTCGAACCAACCATAGCCAGCCTTTCCCGCAACCTGCTCTCCCATGACGACAGGGGGTCGAATGGCGCGGATGAGATCGAAGAAGTGCGGCCAGAGGTGGCGTTCGTCCTCGATGCCCTTGTGTTGTCCGGCGATGGAGAAGGGTTGGCAAGGGCACGAGCCAGTCCACAGAGGCCGGTCGTCAGGCCAACCGGCAAGACGGGCGGCGTAGGACCATCCGCCAATTCCGGCGAAGAAGTGGCACTGAACAAACCCCCATAGGTCTTCGGGTCTGACATCGGTGATGCTCCGTTCATCAACAAAACCTGGCGCGATGTGGCCCGCAACAATCAAGTTGCGGAGCCACTGCGCAGCATAGGGATCGTTCTCGTTGTAATAGACCGACATCAGCTATGTTGGGTTCTAAGCAGTTCGGATATTTCAGCTTCCATGCGACGGGTGGCTTCACCCATTTCAATCTGTTCACCCCAATAATCCAAAAGCGCGTTCTTGTAACGCCGATGTGTCATTGTGACCAAAGCTGCGGAAATATCGGACGTTTCCGGTGTTGGACGTATTAAATGTTCGTAATAATGGGTAGCTTGTGCCCATGCTAATCCGTATTCAATTACTTGATCCATAGTCATAGTGTTTCTCCGTTTAAGGTTTCATCAAGGTAGTTAGGTAGTAACAAAAAATGAACAGCAAGACGTAAACGGCTGTTAGTTTCAACCAAACGTCTTTGTCTTCAGGATGCAATGTCACCTCCGTCATTTGTTAAAGCGAACAGTTCAAACTTGACCGTTTCAAGAACACCAATGGCCTCGTAAAAAGTAAGGTCTTTGGAGTTCTTGAAAATCAACTCCAAGATTTCGTCCGTCAATTTTTCCGTCAACGACGCTTTGAAATTGACGTTGATGACATTATCCTTTGAGTTTGACATTGGTCTTTCCATCGTTTTTCAAAATTACATATGCCGAGATCAAAAGGGGTGAGGCAATACCTAAACCAAGAAAGACGCTCACCCATTCCAAAACATAGTTAATCCAATAGGCTTCATCCATCTTTACGAGCCTCCATCATTTTATCCGCAATTTCATAGGACCACGCCGCGAACTTATCAAACTCTTCAATTCCAAAATATGTTCCAGAGCGCGTGATAACGCCTGTCAAAGCCGCCATCGCAAATTGATCGCGCAATGTCGGTCGGTCAGACAACAATGTCATCAACAATTTGTTTTTGTTGCGTTCTTCGGTCAATTCAATTTCAAGATCACTGATGCGCCGTTTCGTATCACCACCCATTGTAGTTCTCCTATCGTGGATAAAATTTGGTTTCTTCATGTTTACCTGTGCTGAACAAATACCAAGCGCAATTGTCTTTGCCGGTATGTTTGGAGCCTTCCATCCATTTGACACGACCCACTGCCACCACCGCCACGCAGTACTCCATGTACGTCTTGGCTTGCTTGGTGTAGAGCCAGTCCGCATCAAATAACAACCATGTTGGTCGCAGTGATGTGAAGCGTAAAATGAGCGGATGCAGAATCTCACGCGACCACGGTGGGTTTGTGATAATGTAATTTGCGCCCGCACAATCTTTTTCGGACAGATCAAACGCATCCATCTGAACAATATCCGTGCGCCGAGGTTCGTTGTCGCACGCAAACGTGCAGGTGTGATCGAACATCTCAAGATAGTCGATCAAGCGTCCGTCACCGGCACAAGGCTCAACGAACTTTGTGCGATCATGCAGATGCGGCAACAACGGAACAAGAGCCGTTGGCGGCGTTGGATAGTAATCATTTGGAGAGCGTTCGAAGTCAGAGCGTTTACCCATGTCCTTGAACCTCAAGCCGTGCGATGATGGCTTTGAGATACTTAATCTCGGCATCACGTTCCGCCAAAGCCTTGCACGCAAAGTCAAGCGACTTGGCCGCCATCTGCATGGCATCACGACTGGCTTTCAATTCTGTTGCAAGCGTGTCGATGGCTCTGACAGCGCGTGTGGCAGAAGACAAAAGCGTCAGCGTTTTCTTCTGTTCTTCATCGGCAAAATAAACCATTACCGACCTCCGAACATGACGATGTAAAGCAGAAAGGTAAAACTCAAAATGATGAGACTGCTGATGATGTTTTGAACGATTTTGGCTTGAGTCAAAGGCCGCACTTTAGGCTCAAAGAAACGCAGATATTCGATGGGCTTTCCAGCTTCACGAAATTCCATGATTTCCATGTTCACACCAAGACTTTCCATCCAACCATCCATCTGCACAACAATCAGTGCATCGGCTTTCTGCATGAAAGGCTTGTCAACACGCATCCAGAATTGATGATCCAACGGATCAATGTTTGCGTGCTGGGCGATTTGATGGGTGTAAGCAATGGGTGAATAGGCATTGATGCCAAACTTCAACAGTTCACCAGTGACGGTGCAAGCATGTTTATGTGCAACATCAAGACCTTCTTCATATTTCGAATAAGGTGTTGCGACATAAACAAGTGAATAGTCGCGCATCTTGTTAATAAAATCATCTGGTAGTTCCACATTGATAGTCATAGAAGTGCCTCCAGTTTGTTCCTGTTCTCTTGGTCTAAAACATAACCGCCGTTATATTTTGTGATGATCTCGATTCCGTAGTTCTTCAAAGCCCTTCTTAACGTAGAAATGTTAACAAGTAATGCTTTTCCTTTAGGTGTTTTATTTTTATAAACAAGCGTAACTAACTTGTTTCTATGAACCATTCCAGTATTTGCCGTATAAAGAATTTGCAAAATGCGTCGTTGCATTTTGGCAATTTTAATATTTGGTGCAAATACTGGATCAGGTATGACCAAAGCCCGCAGGGCTTCCAGTTCTCTTTCAATGGCTTCAAAACGGTATCGAAGCTGGTCGGTGGTTATTTTAACAGGTCTTTTACTGTCAGTTTGGACGCTGTTCCTGGTATGCGCGTCAGTTTTTGATGACACGCGCAATAGGTTCGATTGATGGTTTTCTCTCCGCAAAATATGATACTCCTGCCTTCGCCGCTCAGTGGGTAACGGCACATCCCATTTTCCAAATCATTGAATGTTATGGGTTTGGGTTCGGTAGCAGGGGAGGTAAAAGGAAGGACAGAATAGCTGACGGTGATGGGGGTTGCCGGTGTTCGTGCCACTTGGTAAGTTAACCCCATACTACGCCATTTTGAAATCACTTCGGATCGGGTGAAGGCAGGGCCGAGATGTTGGGCTATTTTTCGCGCCGTCCATCCTTGTGCCATCAAACCGCGTAATGATTCCGTTGCTTCATCTGTCCACATATCAACCTCCCCGTTGATGCTAATCGAACAAACCCAGTGCTTGCACATACACGCCCAAGACTGCCCGATCTTCGGATTTCATCTTGCGGATAGAGTGTGCCTTTTTCAGTTCTTTTGTAAAGCCCATTGCCTTGGCTTCTTTCCAGACCTCGGCAATGTCACCGGCGATCTCTTTCTTTTCAGCTTCCAAATGCTCGATGCGGTCGAGGAGCTGCATCATGTGTGTTGAGTTCACAACCTCAGTCATAAGTATTACTCCTAAAGTGGGGTGGGTTGCCCCACCCCTGTTAAGATCAGGAACCGAACAAACCACCAGCACCCGCACCGCGAGTGGATTCCGGTGCCGGACCTTCATCCGGTACGGTTTCCATCCAACTGGTCGGGTCGATGCCGCCACCGCCGCCGAGGCGTTCACCCTCTTGCAACTTCTGGAACATCTGAATGCCGAAGGAGACACCATCGCCATTCTGGGCGTTCGTCCAAGCAAAGGCATTCAGGACCGCTTTGCCATAGCAACCGGAATAGACCTCATCTTCAGTCGCCGGAATGTTTTCGGATTTCCACCGAACAATCGGAGCGCGGATTGATTGGACGCGAATGAAAAAAACATCCGGTCCAAAACCGGGGTGCAGATCACCGGTAGATTTGTTACGAGCTTCTTTGCCTGCACCATCTAAGAATGGAGATTTGATAAGTCCGGCTTTTGCCCGCTCCAATCCTTTTTCTCCCCACTGTCCAATAATGACATTCTTCAAAGCGTTTTCCAGCGCAGATTTATCAACACTCTTTTGGAAAATCAGAGTGCAGCCGTATTTCTCCACACCGCCCGCTTGCTGGGCGCGTGGTTTAAATAAACTCCCAGCGAAAGATACGCGGCAGAGGGGAGTCTTGAAGTCAGCAGAGCGTTCCATTTCTCAGTTCCTTATGTTCGCCGTTTCAAAAAAATTTTGCTGGTTGGCGAATCCAACAAAAAAAATTTTTAGTTTTTTACGGGTTCAAAAAAATTTTCGACTTTTGTTTTCACTGCGGGTCGAGAAGTTTTTTCTTCCGAAACTAAATTTGTACCAGTTACGGGGTTCATCCACATATTCGCAATCTCACCTTTGCGTTTTGCACCGATAATTTTTTCAATTTGCGATGGCGACAAAAGTTTTTTTGCAAAAATTTGGTCTTCCGATAATTTTATTTTGTTTTTTAGATCCAAAATTATTTTTTCTTCATCAGCAGCCCATTTTCTGTTGCCGATTTTTTCTACCAATTGATAACCCGGAATTTTTGTTCCTTTTTCGGCAGAAGCGTGTGCGTGCGACCGCACAGCTTTGATCCAATCTTCAAGAACATCAAGGCCATCCAAAATATGTGCCAATTGTTCCGGCGAAAGAACGTCCACTTGATTTGTCATAGTTGGTGGTGTCTCCAAAGTCGGGTCTTCAAACCAGATTTTTGCAACTTCCGGCGCAACGGCCAGTGCTTTTTTACGAAGTGCGGGGCAAGTGCCCTCGGCAGGGCAGAACTTGCAATTGCCCGGCGTGAGATGCTTTTCCGCCCATTCGTCAAATTTGATCCGGCTGCCGTTGATCTGCTCGAACTCATCGAGGGCGGCTTTCGACCGTCCCATCGCTTTCATCAGTTCGGCAGTCCACTCGACCAAATCGGCCACATGGAATGTCTCTGACCGGATAATCCCGTTCTTGTGATAAGCGCGGGGCTGAACAATGGTGGACTTGATGTAATCGACCTTGCGTGCAAGTTTTGGGTCCATGTTAAGCAATGCAAGCAACGCATAAGTGCGCGTTTGCTTGTTTTCGTTCACATCAACAATGCCGCGACCGTGTTTCAGATCAACCACTTCAAGTGTGTTCATGACGGGGTTGACCACAATCGCGTCGCAGGTGCCACCGGCATCAAAGGGTGGTTCCATCGAGGCAAGGCTGTATTTCTGTTCCAGAAACAGCTCGCACCGCTGACCCACGATGTCGTTCAAGCCATCGACATAATCGACGAACTTCTGCGCTGACTCCACAATCTCTTCGGTAATTTCAACTTCAAACTTTTTGGTTTTGATGATCTCACCGAGATATTTGGCGCAATTCTTGTCGGAGCGCAAAGCGCGCTCCGCAATTTCGTGGGCTGCCGTGCCTTCGGCGGCATAGATGTTTTCCTCATCATCCGGCGAAATCGACACCATTGCCAGCCGACCGGCGCAAGTCCAGTTGGCGGCAGTGGCCGATGCAGACCAAACGGCGTGGTCTCTGTCTGCGTGTGCCTGCTTCATAGCGCGACTTTCCGTTTAAATGGATTTGTTGTGATGGCGTTGTTGATCGCGTTCAACGCACGACCATAAGATTTGGGATCGTTTGGAATGAGACGGATGGCAGTGACACCCTCACCAAATTCAGCGGTGAGGATTTTCGGGCCATCGACCATTGTATTGCTCATCTTCGGATCATCACCATCATACTTTTTGGCATATTCCATCAAAGCTTCCCGCACATCAGCTTGTGAAGCTACCGTTTCTTCTTCAAGTTCGTCCTCGGCATCGGTGATCTCGGCCCGAATTTTATCAATTGCTTCCTGAATTTCATTTTCCGGCACTTCCACGATGGCGCAACCAAGAATGACGGGGATCATCTTCTGCGCTTTGGCAATCCCGTAAACTCGTGTGAACTCACCGACCACGGCCCGCAAATCGTCATGCGTCAGCTTGCCGGAAACCTCTTCGGGCTTTTCGTCCTCGATGTCGAGCGGATCAACTGCCGCTTCCATCAGCGCCACCGCTTCTTCTTTGGTGACAACCGGATCATTCTTCTTGGCGCGGGTCTTGCGCGCTTTGATCTCAACCTTGTAACCTTCCGGCGGAATTGCATTCAACTCGGTTGCACCGGTCGTATGAATTTCGGCCACTGTATGCGATGTAGGACAAGTTGTCAGATCATCCAAATTTTTTGGGGCGGGGGAGACAAATTGTTCGGGCGGTGTAAGAGGCACAATTCCCACAACAGGGGCTTTGACAAAACCCAATGCTTTCATGTGCTTAGTAAGCTGGTCTTCAAGATTTCCCCACTGAGGGTCAAGTGTAATGTCGATCTTTATCATTTGATTACTCCGTTAATGGCAGTCCACAATCTCAACAGCGAAGCTTGAAGCGCCTCGTCAATTGAACCCTCGATGCAGCAAACACGGACATATGTGTTGCGTGTCTGCGTCACATTCGTAATGCGCTTTGATGCTTGTGCCTGATCTTTCGGTGAAAAAGAGGTTTCCACAAACCAAAGCTCGGCAGCCGCCGACAAGTCGATGGCTTCACCAGCCGCTTGTATTTGGCCAAGAAAAACACGATGAACGTCGCTGACTTTGAACGTCAATTCGGCGTGTTCCCGTTCTTTTGCATTGGTTGATCCGTCGATCCGCAACGGTTTGAACTTGATAAGTTCACGTTCAAGAATGTCGCCAACTTCTCGGTGCCAATACATCAACACAATCTTGTCGAGGCCGGAATCAAACTCTTCTTTGACGGCTTCGGCCACCGCATGGGCCTTGATCGTGCCGGTCAAACGACGCAACGGACCTAAGTGCATCTCAAGATCGGCGGTTCTGTTTTCTTCGGCAGCTTTCAAGATCAATTCCCGATCCAGATCACCATCCACTTGTTTGCGCACTTTTGGGGACACCAACAATGGTTGTAATTCATAAGTCGGAGGCCGGATGCCAATGTCTTTTTGTGTGCGGCGAAGCATGAAGTCTCCGAGACGTTCCCGCAATTCTTCGGTGTTGCGTCCACCAATCACAACAGGGATTTTGTTAAAACGGGAAATCTGTTTCATTCTAATAACGCAATAACGCCACCGGAAATCATCAAATTTGGTTACGTCGGGCCACCCACGCGCAGGATCAGGCAAAAGCCTTTCTGGACATGACGAACGCATGGTCGTCCATATATCACCAGGGTCGTGTGGCAACGGGGTGCCTGTGAGAAACCACGCCCGTGTATCCGGTTTAACAAACGCCGAACCATTGACCAATTTCGAACCACCCGCAATGGCTTTTCCCAAAAGGGCTTCGGTGCGTTTGGCTTCGGGGTTTTTGCAGTTGTGTGACTCATCGAGGATCACCAGATCGTTGTGGCGGTTGTTCACAAAATTCACTGCGCCGTTATAAGAGTGAATGCGCACATCACACTCAACAGCGTCTTTATCCACGCCGACAATACCGACGGTGCGACCCATTTTCGACCATGTTTGAAAACCACGCCGCCATACGGCACGGCCTGATGCTGTTGTGACGACATCAATGGTTTGGGCAAGAACCAGATCGGCAGCCATAATGGCGGTGCCGGTTTTTCCGACGCGAGGCTCGTCCGCCAACAAGGCCCGATGCCGTGAAGCCAAAAATTGCGCTCCAGATAATTGTGTTGGCATCGGTTTCATTGGCAACTGGCCCTCAGATTCGGTTGGTTTACGGACAATATGTCTTTTAGGACAAACTGTCAATCCTTATTGTGATACGCGGTCGGTCAGAATAATATTTGGAGGCATCCACTTCGACAATTTGCGTATCGTCCACATAGACGACGCGGTTCAGCGCGTCTCCTATGCCTTTGATAATGTTATCAAGATCGGGTTTCTTGAGAGGTCGGATCGTGCCGTCCAATGCACCCTTTTTCCATGACGCAGGCTTGCTTTTGGGAATTGAAAGGAACGCCACGACAGTCAATTTCAGCGCACCCGCCAATAAAGGTTTCCCATGCCAAATGCTTTGAGCGGCCCAAGCGAGTCGTTCTTCGAAACGCGCACTTTTTTCTGGAGTGTAAGCGTGGCCGGTTGCACGAGAGAACCGTGGACGGCCTTTGCCAATCGGCTCGCCATCCAACACCAGTTCAAACGCTTCGGTCATTCATGTAACCCGCAATGCTGGCCGGTTTGCCTTTGTCCAATTCCAGCAAGCACAGCAACACCGCAAACCAATCCGCCGGAATGGTTTCACGCAGATACCATTTGTAAATAGAATCCCGTTTCAACTCGGTGATGCCATAGGTCGCAAGGAAGCGTTGCAGCATTTCTGCATTGCGCCAGTGTTCGAGAAGGAAAGCTTTGAAATTAAACATGCCTTTTTATAACGGACAAACTGGCTGTTGACAAGTTGTCTTTTTATTGAGAGATGTAGCTCGCCGTTGCTAGGCAAAAACAAAAGGAGCTTACTATGGATGAACAGGTAACAGGGCAAGAGGAAGAAATTGCCGCTGGTTTAATGAATATTGTTATGGTTCGGGCCGGTCAGAACGGACGCAACTTTATGACTGCGGAAGACTATCGCGCTGTGCGGTTGATGACGCAGATCGTCATGCAGTTGCAACAGGTTCCGGCCACCGAAAGCATGACGCGCCCGCAAACTCTTCCCTTGCATCCGCGTGTGAGTTTTCTGACACGAGTGGAGGATGAGATTAAAAATCAAATCCGCCGTATGCCGTCGATCACAGACTTTGAAAATGACGTGAAAGAAATGGCTGCTAAACTTGCGCCGGAAGCTCCGACTAACTGACCATCTCGGTGGCGCGTTGTTCAACACGGGCAACGCGCCCACCCCAACCTTTTCCGTAATATTGCCACGTCGTTAGAGCTTGCAAAAACGCAAGCCGTGCAGCACAGACTTTGGTCACAATATCTTTAGCGTCCGCACTTGCGACAGCAGCCATTGTGCCAGCGCCAATAGCGCCATCGACCTCAACTCCTACAGCTTGTTGAAGTGCTTTTGCAGCCCGTTTAACGCCACTGTTAACAGCGAAATCAAGGATTGCGTAATCCACACCAGCTGGGAGATCATCGCCATGTATAGCGTCCCAAAACATCCGGCGATAAAGTGGAGTAATTTGGTCAACAGTGAGAGACTGCATGTCTTCAATGCTAACAGGATGTCCGATAAACTGTTCATAAGTAGCCTTTGTCACGCCGAAGTTCGTTGCACCGCCCGGATCATGGGCATCGTTTACAAAGCCGCCTTCTTCTTTGAGAACGAAGGCAAGGCATTGGTCAAAATTATTTTTCATTTTTCACCTGCGGATTGCTGCTACCAAACCAAAATGACAGCACAAGCATGAGGGCACCATCAAGAGTTCCGAGCACGCGTGCAATCAACTCACGCATAGATGGATCAATGATGTGCGTAAAGAGGTAATATTGAATGATGGCCCAACAAACGACCGTAACGTAAGACAGTACGGATGGTGTGTATGAATGGGTTGAAGCGGCCATGTCTCGTGCTGAAGCGCGATCTTCTGCCGCGATCTTTACAAGATCAATATCCAGTGATTTCATCTGGACTTTAAAATCATTGTCAGCCCGCCGGATTGCCGCAATTTGATCTGGGGTCGCGTTTGATAGGGCAGCGGTAATATCATCCTCAGACCCATCTCCGTGTCCCAAAAGGGCGGTAGATAGGGCTTTGACGGCCATACCAGCAACAGGCCCACCAATAGCAGTTGCGATTGTCGGAGCCACATTTTCGATGAGCTTTCCAAAAATACCAAGGTCCATCACTTATCTCCCAACTTTGCTTCCAAAAGACGAATACGAACACGCATGTCGTTTATGTCTTTGTAAATTTCATCCCGCAATTTGTAACGAGCTTCGGCGCTGATAGGACTATCGGTTGGAACACCCTGCGGCGTAATTAACAAAGGCATTTTACCTTTGATGTCCTGCACATCCATGTGCAGGGTATTGATGCCGGAAATTAACCATGTGATCGCAGCAACAATGACAGGAAATGCCATGCTGGCGATCTTGCTTACGTCAATGTGACCTTTGTCATCCATTATACTTTAACCCCTAAAAGTATAATCCCTACTGTCAGCATTATACCTAACAACAATAAAACGATAAACGTCACAACGCCAGCTTCTTTGATTTCTTCCAGTCTGGCCGCGTTGGTACGTTCTTCTTCCCACCGCTGCCGTTCGATCTCTTTGCGGATGTTGATGACCTCGCGTTGCACTTGATCCCAAGCGTTCAAACCAAATTGCCCCACAAACATGTTCTTTGCTTTCAACGCCAAGTCTTGCGCTTCGGCTTTTGCGGTGTACCGCTCGATGGCAATTTGTTCAGCGGTCTTTTTGTTGAAAATGTTGGTGGATGGTTTTTCCGCAGCAATGTGCGTGAGCTGCGCAAGGCTTCCCCACAAGTCCGATAGATCGGCAGCCATACCTTGAATTTCTTTACCGGCGGCAATACCAGCCTGTATCGCGCTGTATGCGGCTTGCGCACCAGCCAGAAGTGTCAACGGGTCCATACAAACACCTCACCGACAACCCCAGCGCCTACGCGCTGCTTTGCCACGCGCACTGCTCCATTTTTTCGAGCGTGCGCAAAATGATTTGTGGCGTGGATTGTTACGGTCTTTGGTCGGCGCTTTCAAATTACTGCCGGTTGCGCGGTTGTATTTTTTGCGGCCTTTGGCTGTCAAACCGCCGCCGCGTTTTACAGACTGCTTTTCACCACGACCAACGGAAAGATTAGGACCAGACATCAGCGCCTCCCTTTGCGTTTATTGCGTTTAGCGGTGCGGGCAGATTTACGAAAAGCGTCATTTGTGGGCGCGCCGGATGATCCAGGGCTGCGCATTTTTTCACCCGATCCTTTACGGATACGTTCACGCTTGGCGTTGATGTTTGCATAAAGACCGGGTTTTGCCATCACTTATCCGCCTTGTTTTCTAAGCGATCAAAGATTTTGCCAAGCATATCTTTGATCTCTTTCATGTCGGTTTTATGATCGTCGCGGCGCACATAAGTGTTTGGAAGCTCCCGCTCAATCGTTCTGAGGTCTTCTTTCAGAGTTTTTACGGCAGCCCACAGCTCTCTCAAAAACCACCCTATGGTGGCTACAACGACCCAAAGGCCCATTTCTAAAAGAGATTTATACTGTTCCATAAACGCGCTATTCCTTATTAAGACATGGCTTCCTGAGCAATAATAGACGCACCGACGTTACCACTAAAACCCGAAGGAGTTGTAATGGCAACAGTCAGAATGTCCGGCATGTTACCTTGCACAGTGTTGTAAAGCGGGAAGAACGCTGTCAAGTCGAAGTTCTGCAAACCACCAGAAGGCAATGGTGTGTTGTAAACCACTTCGCCGCCGGTCAAAGCGGTTGCTGAAACGTCGCGTTCAACAAAGCTGTTTAACGAGCCAAGCGAATACATCGTGGCAAACGATGCGCCTGTTAGGGTGACAGGTGAATAGAAGGTCGAAGCAATCAATTCCAACGTGCAGTTTGCCGAGGAATAGATGTTCAAAGTCTGCGGCAAAATTTGACCGCGATCAATTTCACCAAGGATGTAATTACCGCCGCTTGCAGGAGGAACACTCATGGGAGCTTCGGAATTGATGTTGTCAACAACATACAAAGCCGTTGCCGTGTTGTACGAGATGCGTCCAATACCGCCCTGACCCTGTGTATACACCAGTGTTCCACCCACCGCACCGGTCGTGATTGTCGAAGCGGTGTAGGTGAAAGTATTTGCACCGGTAACGGTGATCTGGAACGTGCCGTTAACCGAAGTGTTGCCGGTCGCACCAGAGATTGTCAGATAGCGTCCGGTGGTCAAATAGTTCGGGTTGGCAGTGGTTGTCACTGTTGCCGTTGTGCCGCTTACCGTGATGCTGGTTATGGCTGCGGTTGATCCACGAGAGAACACATACTTACCGGCCCACTGGTTGACAGTCCATGTGGCTGCCGACGCGGTGATTACGGTTCCGGCAAGATAGAGCGACGTAGATGCAACAGTCTGGCTGTTGTTCACTGTCCAAGTTGCACCACTGCCACTCAAAATTACCGTTCCCGGCGTTACGCCGACACCGGTGATTGTCTGACCAATAGTGATTGTACCGGAAGTGACAGTACCCACAGTCAAGGTTGTGCCGGAAATAGACGATCCCGTAAGAACCGCAATTGACGATGTGGGCGTAGCCGAAATGGCGGCACCGCCGGTAGGAAGCGTGCCGTTGCTGCCGCTGTAAGCAGAGTCCACGCCATACTCAAGCGTACCCATCGTGCGGTAACGAATTGAAAGAAGTGGGTAACGAGTTGCCGAAGCGCCGGGAGCGCGGGTCGGTGTCCCTGCCGCCATGCCGTAACCGTAGGTAAAACCACGTTGCGTATCAATACGACCTTCTGCAAGAACCGACACACCCCAGTGAATCATGGTGTAAGGCGAAGAGCCGGTTGTGACAGGCGCGATGTTACGGATTTCATAACGCACTGGAATGTTACCTGTGCGCGACCAAGGCGTCACTTGGCTGATTTTGTTACCAATACCTATCGTGTGTAATGGGAACGGTTCACCACCAACAACAACACCCCAACGCAACAAACCTGCGCCATACCATGCAAACTCAATCCAGATCATTTGGATGATGCTCCAATTGATTTGGGTTTTGATCTGGTAGGGGTCTGACCAGTTTTCATAGGAAATGCGGGTGTCTGTGGGAACACCGCCAACGTCGGAACGATACACAACACTCATGCCTGATGGGTTGGTTGTGGTGGGATCGCCCTGCTCAAAAAAGATACCATTGCCGTCATCAAAGAAACCAACGCGTTGGCGCTGGTTTGCGTAAGGCGTGCCAAACAAGAAACCCGATGACATGTAAATGGTTTTGCCGGGCTGGTAACGAATATAGGGACGGGTTTGACGAATGGCGGTGTCACCGGCAGCAGCCGTAACAGACATCTGAACGCCGCCTTGGCCCGGAACTTGAACAACCGTGGCCCCGCCAACCGTATAATTCTCCCAGCGCATGGGCTGGGAACCGTATTCAAAATCGGCTTCAAACAGGTTTTGGCTTTCGGAAACCTTCTGTTTGCCCAAATTGTCACGCAAACGCTGCGGCAGCGTAACCAACTGAGAAGGATCAAACGCTGTTTGATTAAGATTTGCCATAATCACTCACCTTGTTTTTCAGAACCCATGTTCTGTAAGTATTGCAGATTTTGAACGAGCCGTAAATCGTCGGGCGACTTGAAAACAGCCAGTTTGGCTTGTTCCAAGGCAATATCTTGTAACCCAAGATGATACGCCGCGATACTGGCAAGATCGTGCGGCCAGTGTCCCCACACGGTTGGGTCGCAAGTGTAAACCATTTCGCGGTTTTCTATCTTCAAAGCCCGCATGGAATAGGCAAAACACTCTTCCCAACGGGATTGGCGGTACATCAACAACGCCCATTCACACCACGGTTCGCGGGTGTTTGGGGCTTCACCGGCAGCCATCATGTAGGACCGTTCGGCTTCATACCAATTACCAAGTGCCTCCCAACACCGCCCCGCTGTGCGGTAGGCATAGCACCGCTCGTTCGGCCAAGTGGCGCGTGGCAAAGCTAAATACCGGTTTAAGGCTTCGATTGATTCTACCCAGCGGGCGTTAAAAGACAGCTCGCGGGCATAATAGAAAGCGTTGCGGGGGCAGTCAGGGTCTTCTTGGACGGATAATTCAAGAAGGTCCATATACTGCCCCCTGCTCTTGGTTGGGTCAGGGAGATGAACCGCCAAGAGCATTTCGGTCTGTGCCCACACCTCGGTGATGCGGCCATCAGGAATAGGGTATTCGTGGCAAGGGTGATGCCACATGTAACCATGACGGGCATGGATTTTTTCGTAATAGAACGCGATGCCTGCACCCCAGTCGAACATGTATCGCAGGCGGGTTGTATCGCCCACCCATACACGCTCGATTTCTTGCCGCCATCCGGGCTGAAGAACCTCATCAATGTCAAGTGATATGCAGACATCAATGTCACGCGGGATAAGCGCGAGAGCTGCGTTACGGGCCAGATCAAAACGCCACGGTGTGATGCAGATGTCATGCACGATTGCACCGTGTTCACGCGCCACATCGGGAAGGCCGTCGGTCGATCCGGTGTCGGCGATCAGAATGAGATCAGCTTCTTTGGCAGACTCGCAAAAACGCGGCACAAAATGTGCTTCGTTTTTGCTGATAGCATAAACAGCAATTTTCAATTTGACATCAAAAGGAGTGTAAACAAAAACGCCAATATCCCCATCAACAACATACCAGTCAGGTACACCAAATACAGTATAGAAACCACCAACAGACCAGTCGTCTGTGATATGTTTTTCATAAGGGTTTCCATCATATTCTCCCTGCGGATAATGACCTATTGGTATACTGACAATCACTGTATTCGAATGATCTTTTATTTTTGTAAAAAGACCTCGCGCCTCCGGTGCGGTCATGTGTTCAAGCACATCACCGAGAAAAGCAACGTCAAACTTTTGATTTTTTTTAGGTCGCCAATCCCGCGCATCTTCATGATGCAATTTTTTGTAAAGGTTTTTCAAATCATATTTTTCAATGTACGGCCCCCATATTTCCACGCCTGTCCATTCAAGGTCTGGAAACATTTTGGCGTAAGTGCCGCACCCACACCCGATGTCGAGTGCGGTCTTTGGTTTGATTTTATTGATGATACGTTTGATGTGGCTTTTGCCGCAGTCTGAACTAAAAGGCATTTAAATTCTCCCTGAAAATGCCGGTTATGCTTTAACGATATTGACCAACCTCGTGTTTGGTTCAAGTGCAATAAATCCATGCCACTGTTCCGGTTCCCAATCCAAAACCGTGCCAGCAGACACTTCTTGTTCCCAACTGTTATTAGGACCAAAGGCTTTTAAACGACCACGAGCAACAACGCTGATGTGAATATCATCAACACCATGAACATGAAGTGGAAGTTCATCCCCCACTTCAGGAAAATCATAAATTACGCCAGTTAATTTACCAAGTGAAAGCGGTTTTTCTTGAAGCATTACGCCACCACATTAGGACCGGCTTGTTTATTGGGGTTCACTACCGGAGGAGGCGGTGGAACGTAAGGAGCTATTGGCCCCCATTGCCCAGCAATCAACTGAGCGTAAATTTCCCGCCCGTGAGGCTCAACATCATTTTTATCCGCTGTAAATGGGACATACGTTGGTAATGTGTCAAACTTTACATCACAGTTAATTTTGTCCCCTGATTCATCTGCGTAAATAACATTTTTAATATCTTCAACGGTACTCATTTTATGCTGTCCTTACCCAAAGTGTCCACGGATAACCCGTATTACAACCAATTGTTTGTCCGGGTGTTCCGCAATACCCCATACATTGCCATGTTCCAGATTGTGCGCTTCCATTTATAAAACCAGCTAATGATCCGGGTATAACTGCACCAGAACTTCCGTAATTAGTTTGGCCAAAAAATCCCCCCGGCCTCAAACTTGACCCCGCTACGGTAGAGCCAAATGCTACGGGACCAGAAGTACTAATTGCAAACATATATGTTCCAATGGCTCCAGAAGTTGTTACAAGAGAAATAGTGCCACTCGTAGTAATTGTGCCGCCTGTCAAACCTGTACCAGTTGCAACGGATGTTACCGTGCCAGTTGTTGTACTGGAAATGCTGATAGACCCCGCACCATTAGTGACAGAAATACCTGTGCCAGCCGTGATCGCCGCAGCGGTATAATTCGTGCCATTACCAATTGGAATTTGTCCGTTGGATGGCGTGGATGTAATACCTAACCCCCCACCAGAGGGGTTGAGAACCCCTGAGCTGCTCAGGAAGTCTGCAAAGATGCTGAGATACCGTGAAATAGACATTCCTGTCGCTCCAATTAGTAGGTCAGTGCGTCGAAGAGATCACCAGAGTTAGCACCTGTCCCAAGCACAACGGACGTTCCGTTTGAGGCAGTGTAATCCGATGTCGCCAACAACACACCATTTAAGAAGACCAAAATTCTACCGACAGTGTACGTCACCGTAAAGGTTGTTTGTGCTGCGGTAGCAGTGATGGAAGTGCGGGTCAGCGACGTAGGTCCGGTTGGTCCCGTTGGGCCGGTTGTGCCCGTCGTTCCCGTTGGCCCTGTTGGTCCAGTGGGTCCGGTTGGTCCGGTTGACCCACCAGCTCCCGTTGTTCCGGTTGGACCTGTCGGGCCTGTTGGGCCGCCAGTTCCCGTTGAACCTGTTGGACCGGTCGGACCTGTTGGGCCGGTGGGTCCAGTTGGGCCACCCACGCCGGTTGTTCCCGTTGGGCCTGTAGGGCCAGTTGGGCCTGTAGGGCCAGTAGGTCCAAGCTGCCCATACATGACTTGCGTAGCTGTTACGATAACACCGGGTGTTACAGGAACAGTTGGGCTCGTTTGTGCGGCTGTTGTTTGAATAGAAATACCGGTGTTGCTTACAGCCCACACAAGCTGAATGTAGTCACCAGCATTTAATTTCAAAACATAATTGATTGCCCCAATCAAACCCGGATAATAACTGTTTGAATAAGCAGGAATGTAATAAATTGAATTTGTGTCAGCAAGATCGGTCCCGTTTTTCCGAATCCAAACATCCACGTTGTCTGATGGACCCGTGTTATAAAATTGGATGGAATATTGAATGTTGTAAACACCAGTATTGGCAAAAGTAATCTGATTGCCGCTGACAATGCTGACACCGCTACTATTTGGGTCTGTGTTTCCAATATTGACAACATAAGCAGTTGTTGTGTTAGCCGCCGTTTGGTTGGTCGTGTCATAAAACGACCCCCAATACCCTTGCGTGCCGCCAGCGCCCGTTGCGCCCGTTGGTCCGGTAGGTCCGGTTGGTCCGCTAGTGCCTGTTGGGCCGGTCGGGCCGGTTGGGCCGGTGGGACCAAAAGGACCAGTAGGGCCAGTGGGGCCGGTCGGGCCAGTGGGACCGGTTGGGCCGGTCGGACCAATAGAACCGTTCAAATTGACGTTCCAATTGGTGTAAGTTCCCGATCCCGTGGTTGAGGTTATGTTAGCAACCAGCGCACCCGTACCAGAATTATAAGTGGTAACAACACCACTCATAAAATTGATGCTGTTAAACGAGATTATGATTGGTTGCGCGGGTGTGTAGGACAAACCAGTCGCCACCGTCAGCGATTGCGTTCCCGTTGCAATCGTCAGTGAGGTAGTGCTGGTTGTTGAATACAACGATCCGCTTGTGCCTGTAGGACCGGTGGGTCCGGTAGGTCCGGTCACACCCGTTGAGCCGGTAGGCCCAGTGGGTCCAGTCGCGCCTGTGACCCCAGTGCTGCCCGTTGGACCGGTTGGGCCGGTCGGACCTGCAACACTTGAAGCCGCACCCGTTGCACCAGTCGGCCCCGTTGGACCGGTTGGTCCCGTTGACCCAGTATTCCCTGTTGGCCCGCCTGCGCCTGTGGTGCCGGTTGGCCCCGTCGCGCCAGTGATCCCTGTGTTGCCGGTCGGACCCGTTGCACCTGTAGCGCCGGTAGTTCCCGTGGGGCCGGTTGGGCCTGTAGGGCCGGTTGGGCCAGTAGGTCCGGTTGGGCCTGTGGGGCCGGTTGGGCCTTGCAAACCAACGCCAATATAGTTCATGGCAATAAACGTAACAAAGTCACCGGAGTTACACGCGGTGCCGAGCGTAACTGACGTTCCGTTTGATGCCGTGTAATCGGTTGCATCAAGCAACACGCCATTCACATAAACTTGAATGTAACCAACTGAATAAGTGACGGTAAACACCGTCTGGCTTGCGGTCGCGGTCACATTTGTGCGGGTATAAGAGGTGTAAGACGCCGGACCTGTTGGACCAGTCGGACCTGTTGCGCCAACGCCCGGTCCAGTTGGGCCGCCCGCACCCGTTGGTCCAGTTGGGCCGCCGGATGATCCTGTTGGACCAATCGGCCCTGTTGGCCCCATCGCCAACACCGTCCAATACAACGTGTTGGTTGGTGGGATGTTAAGAGAATTTTGCAGTGCAATATAAGACGAACCGCTATATTGAACGATGTCGCTTGCGTAATATTGCGTTGCTGCACTATAGGTTCCCGCATTAAAAATGAGGGAAAGCGTCATATCATCAAGAACGGTGTTTAGAACAGGACCGGTGATCGCACCAACGCCATTGGCAATGATCTGCGAGTTAATCAGAGCAAGTAATTGCGTCCGTGTTAGTGCGGTCGTTGTCATTCCAAACGTCTTTCACGTTACGTCGTATATTGGCAGAACCAAGAGTCGCCTGCGGATGCCCCAAACACGGCAATCGTGTCTGTGGTCACAACATTGTAGGCTTGATAGAGGGACGCGCCCGGAGCCAAGCGGTAGCCACTTGTTGAAGACGGGGCCGCACAACCAAAGTTGTCGTTCGGATCGTTCAAGAGTTGAACATACGGGGCGTAGGCGTAGCCAGACCCTGCATTGTCAATCACAATGGATGTCACCACACCGTTTGTCAGCACGGCGTGCGCCGTTGCAAAATTAGACGGCGAATCCTGATTGGGGTAGCCGAGACCGAGATCACGACCATTCAAAGGGTTGCCACCACCCAAGAACCGGACATACGGGGCGTAGGTGAAGCCAAAACCACCGTTGGTGACGGTGATGCTCGTCACTTTACCGCCGGTGATTGTGGCGGTTGCGCGGGCGCAGCCAAACTCAATCGACAATGCGTCACTGGTTGAGGTGTTTTGGATAAGGACAGAAGAGCGAGGTGCTGCGCGAGGCAAAATCAACTGGGGTGTGCCAGCAACGGCAATAACGCCATCCGCCCGATAGCCGGGCGTAAGAACCTGTTGCTCTGTAAAACCTACTGCTCTTGCCATCGTAAGAACCCTTTATTGGTTACGCGCTAAAAACGCGCTGAAATTTGTTAGCGCCGCACCACTGGTGAAAGTCGGGGTTGTGCCCGTCACCGATCCCCACAATTCAATGTAATCGGTCGTTCCGTTCATGTAAATGAGCGTGTTAACTTCAAACAGGGCCGAGGAAAAGTTACCGCTGGTATAAACCGCGGTCGTGCCGTTTTTGTAGACCGATCCGTTTTTGTAGATCGCCACATAGCCGGTCGTGCCGGTTGTCACCGCAACCGACAAATTGCCGCTGACTTGGTAATATCCGGCAGTGAGCGGCGTGAAACGGTAGGTTGTAGTTGCGTCATAAGCCGCGTTCGTATCGAACTCTTTGGTGTTCAATTGAATTTTGGTCGGTGTAGCCGTTGTCACCGACTGGCTGTTGGCCGCATAAGCACTGAAAGCGGGGCCAGCACTGGTGATAACAATTGCCTGCCTGATCCACGCGCCCAGAACAACACCATTCGGGATAATGACGCTGGTGTTATTGTCGGGGGCAATGGACGAATAGTTCCAATAGAACCAGCCTTGACCACCATCGTTTGGCACGTTGGTGCCTTGCAAATAGATGGACATGCCGGGCTGACCGACAACGGTGCGCATGACCGCCGTGTTGGTCGCGCTAATCATGTAGGCGTTCAATTGCCCTGCGGCAATTACGCCTATGCCATCTGCTGATACGGTTGGGACGACGCTCACTGCTGCCTCCGGCGGATTTCAAGATAGGCTACTGGGATCACTGTAAAAAGGCAATAAGCGATCAAAACGTATAACGACGAAAGGGTCTGCGTCGTGGTCGCCATAACCGACAGCACAAAAGCCCCGATCAGGGCCAAAAGGAGCAGTGCGCGGGCTGAAAGTGCGTACCCAAGGCCCGCAAAAGCCGCCACAACAACATCAAGAGTCGAGGGCTGTTGGGGTATCGAGACCGGTTGGGGCATCAAGGGCTGCTGAATAGCTTCCGTTTGCGGCTTTTTTCTTTGGCTTACTTCCTCGATTTGAAGCCGCCGCACCGTTGAACTCTCGCTTGATTCCATCGAACCGTGACTCCTCTTTCTGTGGTGGCTTCAAATCTTTACGGGTTTTTGCCCAATCAACGACCGCCTCAAACGCTTTGACTTGTTCGGTCAAAGTGGTTGCGACGGTTGGTTTCTCGCCCGACATGGTATCACCGATCTCGGCCTTTTCCAAGAGTAATGCGGCTGCGCGATCCAGTGTATCGAGTAAATCAGGCTTGGGGTTGCTCATTTTGCTGCTCCTGTTGAGGCTGCATAAAGGCTTTTGGTGGGGTAGAAACCGCCGGAGTTCTTGCAACAGGTTGTGGGTTTCTATCTCCTTGAAGAGACGGAGTTTTTTCCAACAACTGTGCGTAAGCGTCTTTTGCCCCCGTTGCAAACGGCTGCGAAGGCAGCGAAACTGTAGGCTGTAACGGTGACATTTGAAAAGGTTTTTGCTGTTTTTCTTCGGCTTTCAAAGCGCCGGTCAAGCCGCTTTGAAGCGCATCGCCTGCCATTTCCGTCGGTGTCTTAGGGGGTGCTTCCGGTTTTGCTTGGTCTTGCGCACGCATCTGGGCTTGCGCCTCGGCACCATAACCGGTTGATTTCCAATCTTTTACCTTTTCGGGGTCTGTGATTGCCACAGCGCCCGGAATGCGGCGATACCCAAGAACGTCTTTTGTGTCATAAGTGCTGTAGCCAATGCCGCCACTTTGGTTTCCACCAAGAACGCGGATTGTGCCGTCAGGGTTGACTTGATCGACATAGCCAACGTGTCCAAGACCGCTGTTCGGGCCACCGCGTTGAAACACAACAATGTCGCCGTGCTGAGGCACTTCAACAGGATTGCCGTAATTAAGAAAGCTGCGCGCCCTTTGGGAACCGGAGCCAGGCAACCCCACTTGCGCCAAACTGGCGTTCATGGCTGCCGCGCACCAAGCCAATTCGTTTGGGTTAAGACCGACACCACCATCTTTCAAATATTTTTGAATGATTTGTTTGCCTGTTGCCATGTCAACGCCTGCCATGCGGGCAAGATTACCCATCGGATCAGGCGCGCCGCCTTGTGATGTAGTCTGAGGTGCGGGTGCAGGTGTGGTTGTGGGTTGCACCGCAGCCGTTTGTTCGGGTTTAGCTGTCATATACGCAGGCAAAGCAGGTTGCAGGGTTTGCGCAGGAAGCACCGGCGTAGGTGCCGGTGCAAGCGGCGCTGCATCTGCGGTCGGATCAAGCGGCGATACGGTCATAATCCGAACATCCCTCTGAAGGCACGACCCAAGCCGGTCGCACTGGCTGCATAGCCAGTGGCCGCTGCGGTCAATGCAGTACGAACATTTGCGGAGAATTTCTCCAAGTCTTTTGCTCTCTCGTATTCGGTCTTGGCGATGTTTAAATCTTTTAGCAACTTACCATAAGTTTCATCGCCGACAATTTCATCACGACCCAATTTTTTGATAATACCTTCAAGCCGTTCGGGTAAATCTTCTGGACGTGTATTATCAATTTCTGTTTTAAAGGTTTGAAGTTCACGCCCCATTTTCTGCGCGCGTTCCAACTCTTTGGCTGCTTGTTCCGCCGTTTTACGCGGTCCAACCTGACGCTCTTCTGCGGCTTTCAAAGCTTCGGCTGTGCGCTCTTGAGCCGCAGCCGTACGTTCAGCAGCCTTTTCTGCCACTTGTTCTTTTGTTGGTAAAAGCGGGCCGCCCGGTTGTTGTTGAACCGGCAGTGTTTCTTTTGTGTTTGGAAACACAAATGGTTTTCCTGCTTCAATTGCTGTTTGCCGTTGTTCTTGAATGTTTTTTAACGCACGTTCACGTTCGGCGCGCATTTGTGCGGCTTTTTCAACATCTGTTGCTTCTTTGACAAGCGTTTCAGCCGTTTTGACATCTGCACCAAGCGTTGCAGCTTTTCTCTGCGCTGCCAAACCTTCAGCCGTCAAGTTTTTAAATTCGTCAAACAGCCCGATCTCTTTCAAAGCCGCGCCGTTCTTTTCCATAAACGCCGCAAGCCGTTGAGGCGTTACCGCTTTGTCGGAATAATTTCCAATCAACAACCCATTAAAATATTCACGGGCCGACTCTTTAAGTTCTGGATTGGCAGCAACAAGTTCGGCAAGACCTTCACGGCCTTTTGCAGCGCGATTCAAAACTTGCGCAACAATTTCGCCTTTTGCCATTTTTGAACGTGATTCACGGCCATATTCTTTTTCTGTTACTCCTGCAAACGTACCTTTGGCGTGTTCGTAAGGATCAAGAGGTCCAGACAATTCGGCATAGTTTTTCTGTGCGCTGACAAACTCTGGAATTTCATCCAATGCAGTACGCGCTACTTTGGCGGCTTCTGGTGAATCACCAAGATAATACAAACGCAAATTATTCATTTGTGAAGGTGTCAAATAACCGTCTGCACCTTGCTCTTCTATGAATTTTTTAGTGCGTGCAAGAGCCGCTTCTTCTGTAGAAGAAACACCTGACGCAAGCCGCTTGTCAATTGTTGCAACCAAGTCATCTGTTGGCATTGTTTTGTTTGTAGAATGCAAACGATCAAAGTCATTGAATACGGTTTTACGCGCATCCATCAATTCTTTTTCTGTGCGTGCAACAAGAGCTTCGACATCTTTGCCAAATTGAATTGGGTCTTTTGTAGGACGTGTTGCATAAGATTGAAGCAACGTATCGAGTTCTTTTTGTGCTGTTTCGTATGTGGTTTTAATTTCCGCCACATAAGCTTCGGCTTCTGCTTTTGGCAGTCCTGCACGCTCGGCAGCCGCACGCGCATCGCCCGCACGGGTACGCAGTTTCTCGGAAATAGATTCCTGCATTGAAAGGACGCTACGCGGATCGTTGGGATCACGAGCAAGACGTTCATCACGCTGTTGCGCTGCGCGGGTTTCTTCGCTGCGTGCAATCTTTTGCTGAACCTCTGTAAGCCGCTGTGCCTCTTTTTCTGCGGCTGTCAATTCTTTGGTTGCCGCTGCACCTTTTTCGGTGGCAAGACGCGCTTGTTCGCTTGCAGAAAGCTGACCGCTTTCTACATAGCCCATTGTTTTTTCTTTTAACGTGTTTAACGCTTTTTCAACTAGCTCTGAAAACTCTCTTCGTTCTGCGCCTGTTAATTGACGGCCCGCCGCAATTGCCCCTTTGATGCCAGGGGGTAAAAGCCCGGCAAGTGAACCATAAAAAGCTTGGTCTTCTGTTGAAGCTGCTCTTGCTTCTTTACGTTCCGCTTCAGTTTCTTCAGGCCGCATTTCCGTTGCGCCTGACACAGCTCCCGCTGCGGTTCCAGCAGCTACGCTTTTTGCCGTGTACCCTAAAGCCTCGCGCATTTTTTCCATTGTGCTGGGTTTAAGGTTTTTAAGCTCGTCGGCTATTTGCTCCACACCCTTTGAAGCAGCTCCGGCACTTTCTGCCAAAACTGGAGCGGCTTTAGTTCCTGTTTCGGCAATACCGAGATAACCTTTAAGTGCGTCGTAACCTGTCCCCACAGCACGCGCTGCGCCAGACAGCATACGACTTACCGGTCCCATAGCCGCTACGTCAAACGCAAGTTGCCCTGCACCGTGAGGGTCCATTGCTTCAGATGTGTAGCCTTCTGCTGGGCGGCCAAATTCTTTTAAACCTTTAGACCACTTTGCCCAATTTTCGTTTTGCCATGATTCAGGCAGCACATATTGTGCAATACCCAACGGGCGCTGCAAAACACCGGCTGCTGCGGCTTTTTGAAAATCAATCTGGCCGCTCATAATCTGACGTTGTGTGTCGGGGTCCGGTGAATACAGTTCCCCCGTTGGCGACACGCGAATGTCGGGCGGCATTTTTTCCAACCGTTCATCACCGGCTTTTGTGGCTGATGACGCGGAAATTTCTGACCCCCTGCCGGGCAACACCGGTGCAGGCAAAGGCGCGGCTTTAGCTTCACCCAAAGGTTTGAAGCCGGGAGGTGCTTCAATAGGTTTAAAACCTGGCGGCGGTGCCATGTTGTCATCGCCGACAGGTTTAAATCCGGGAGGTGGGGCTAGTTCAGCCATCTTTGTAAACCTTATTGTATGGGCTTGCCGGTAGCAGGATCAACAGGTTGACCAGAGTTGTAATCGTATGCGTTTGTGCCGTCCCACCAAATTTTAATGTTTCCGTTTTCAAACGCTTTTGCGCTTTCAGGCACATTGGTTGGACGTTGAATGACGGATTCAACAGCTTGCGTAAGAGGCTTGCCTTTTTGATGGTATTCGCTGGTCGGCCATGTTTTTACGCCTGTTGCTTCATCGCGTTTTTTAATAACCTCTTCCACTTTGGGTGCAACACTCGGTGGAAAAATTTGGTCTACGGTAAAGAAGCGACTGTATTGATCGGCAAAGCTGATTGACTGACCTTCAATCAGTTTTTCCATGTTGCGAATAATACCTTCAATTTGTTTTCTGCTGCCTGCTGTTGTCAAAAGCCGTGCATATTCTTCACGCTCTGCACCCGTACCGACACCGGCACCAGAAACAGCTTTTTGCAATTCGGTTGGAATGACCTGACGAATGGCTTCAAAATTGGTAATGGCGGGATCGCCTGCAATCTGTTTTTGCCATTTTGCTTTCCAAGCGTTCATGGCTTGAACATTGCTTGTGTCAGGCAATTCTTTCGCCGCTTGGCGCAACGTGTCCAAGTGGTTTGCTACGGTTTCAAACGACCGCAAAGTTGTAGCGTCTTTACCGCTGGTTATGTTTTTGTACATTTCATTGCGACGCGCATAATCCTGTTCCAAATTAGGATGCTCTTTAAGCGCCTCAGTCCATGCACGATTGACTTCTGGGTCTTTCTTTTCCCAAACAGAAGGTGGTTTGCGGCTCAATGAAGTCCATTGGTCTTTCATTTCATTAGCCGCTTCAGGGGCTACTTTTTTACCCAAGCCGCGCACTTCAGCCGCTTTGACTTTGGCGGCTTGTTCAGACATGCGTTTTTCTGCGGCATCGTCACCCGCAGCCGCAAGAAGTTTATCCATTTTGACAGTATCACCAGCAAGAACCGCTTCTTTATATTCTGGTGAACTTTTTGCATCCGCAATTTTTTGTGCTTGTTCTCTTTTTTTCTTTTTATCTTCCATTTCATCCATAAGAATTTTATTGGTAAGTAGAATGTGTTCAACACCTTCCATACCTTTTTCTTCTTTTGCCATAATCAAAGCATTATGTTGAAAAGCGGTTGCCGCAGTTGTGATAAGCGCCTTTGCTTCATCCATCTGCTCTTTGGTTACTTCTCTGTTGTTTTTACGCGCGTCACGGATGCCTGCCATGATGTCATCGTAAACTTTCGCTTCTGACTCATACGCAAGTTTCATGTTTTGTGTTGATGCTTCCCATTGTTTCATAGCTGTATCAGTTGACGCTTTGTCGCCTTCTTGAAAACCTTTCATAGCGGCTGTCGCAGCATTTAATGCTGTAACGGTATGGTTACGAGTCATCATTGACCCAAACATGGCAAACAACATTGCTGCTGATCCCCATTGTTGAACCAAATCTGTTTTTTTAGGTTCAGGAACAGGAAGCGGTTTGTATTTTGGACGCTCACCCATACGACCTTCTTTTAAATCCAAAGCTTGATCTTTTGCCAAATATGCTTTGGTTATTTCATCCATGCGATCTGTGTTTTGCTTTGTAATTTTTTCAGTTTCTTTTCGCTGCTCTTCTATTTGAGCATCAATTTTTTGCCGACGTTCTTTTGCTTCTTTCATGTTTTGCAACATAACCTGCGCAGTTGACGGCGGTTCAGCTTCTTCTGTTGGTGGTGTGGTAGTTGTCGGTGTAGGCCCAAGCGGAGTCACAGGTGCGGGTGCCGGTTTAGCTGGCGCGCCGTACAATTGAGCAAGCGCGCCTGTATTAGGCGGCACGTTGGTGTTTGCGGGCGCAAGTGGGTTTGTTGCAGGGGCAAGCGTCGGAGTTGGGCCAAGCGCCAACTTTGCCGTCAGAGTGTTTGCAGGTGCAGGAGATGCTGCGGTATCTGTTTGATCGTCTGATTTTTTTTCTGGATCGGCCATAATTTATTACCCCACTGGTGTCGCAGTTCGCGCATATCCCGAAGCGAGCGCGTTGGTAAAGCCTGCAATCGCGTTTGACATTTGTTGGTCTTGCGCAAGAGATGTGTTCATCAGGTTTTGATAAATACCTGCGGCCATTTGTTGTTCGTTAATACCTGCTTGCAACAACTGAGTTGCAATGCTTGTACCTTGCGAAACAATCGCTTCGTTGATGCGTTGAATGTCTTGTGCTTCCATCGACGATCCTGACGTTCCGCGAGCCGCGTGTTGCGAACGAACCGTTGCAATCGCTGCGTCTTGTGCGGCGTTCATTTGAGCTTGTACCCCCGGAGGCAACGTACCAGTTGAAAGATAGCTTGCAAGTTGTTGTCCTTGCGCTGTCATGCCTTGTGCCGCTTGATTAACTTGCGGTTGGAATTTAGGCACTTGCGGCTGCATCAACAGATTGGCTGCCAAACCAGCACCTGCCAAAGCAAGACTGGGGTTTTTGGCAAGATAGTTAAGGGCTTGAGATCCAAAACCGTCGCCACCTGCGGTGGCAAGAGCTTGCGACGCTCCTGTTTTAGCGGCACCTGCTGTAATTTCAGCTGCGTTTAGACCACTGGAACCTTCGCCAATGCTTGTTCCTATGGTTGTTGCTGGTGCGGTTACGGTTGCTGCTGGTGCGGTGGCAGCGGGCACTGCGGGGGCTGTGGTGGGTACGCCGCTTTGCGCCAAGGAGGGCAACTGACCCGCAGTGTTATAAGCTGAAGGTGCTTGCGTTACAGCGTTACCGCCGATTGTGCTTTGTGAAGCTTGTGCCAGTTGCGCATTACCGCCCTGTGCAGACTGGGCAACAGCTTCATTAAGCGCGGTGTTGCTTGCATCGCTTGCCACGGTGCCGGTGCTTGCCAGTGTTCCGGGAGCGGGTGCGTTAAGACCAGCTTGTTGCACACCAAGCTGCCCAAGCGTGTCTTGCGCCGCAGTTTGAGTCGCAGGGGTCAAGCCCGAACTTACGGCTTCACCCGCAATTTGCGGTGTTTGTGCAATCTGAGCGGGTTGTAAAACGCTTTGCGAGGCCAAAGTAGAGTCCAGCGTTTGACCCCCAAGAGTAGGCCCTATGGGTTCTGAATAAAGCCCAGCGTTTGTACCAACGGTAGCAACTTCAGCTTCCGGCAACGCGCCCGCAGGAGCGGCGCTTCCTAGCGCAGATGTAACTCCACCTCCAAGTGGCGCACCTGCACCAGTTCCTGCAAGAGTTGTTGACGGCGCTGCTCCACCAGCAAGGGCTTCTGTGCCGGTAGCGATGGGGGCACTGCCTGTTCCAACGGTAAGATCGGCTGCCGAAGAAAAGCCGGGGCCAAGGAGTGAACCTTCACCAAGCGCATTGCCTATTGCGCCTTCGGCAGTCCCCAAAGCAGCCCCAGTCGAAGCAAGGGCTTCTGGTGCGGCATAAGCATAAGTACCCGCTGCAAAATCACCAACAACAGATGGAAGCGCAAGACCTTCTGCGGTTAAACCGGCAATATCGGTTGCAACTACCGGAGCGACCACATCCGCCGCTACTTCACCAGCACCAAAAATAACACCTGCTGTAACACCCATCAGTTCAACCTCTTTTCATGCCCACTTTCAACGGTCTTGTATTTTGACCACTTCAAAACAAGACCAAGCGCCGGATGGGCTACTTTAACATTGACATGCACAACATGCACGCCGCGTGATTGTAAGTCTTTTTCCCAGAAATTAACAAGGTTTCTGCCGATTTTTCCGTCCCGATAGTCAGGGTGGACCCACACAATGTCATTTAAGGCCCAAATGTGGTCTTTATAATGAATGTGGTGGCGCATGAAGAAAACGGCATATCCAACCAGTTTGTTGTCGTTTTTATCATCCCGAACCGTATAAACGGCCATACTTCCTGATTTTTCAAGCGCGTAATACCCATCCCAGTTTGGAGCGAGTGGAATATCCTGCCAAACGGCGATCTCTTTCCAGTGCATTTCAAGCAAAGCCTGAATGTCCGCTCGAACGTCGTCAATCGTTTCAATACCGAGTTGTAACATTTTATCCGCCTATCCCTAGCAACTGTTCAATATTTTGATGTTCTTGGTAGTGTAAGCTCAACCAAGCAGTTAATTGTTCTGGATTTGTAAAGTCTACATCAAGTAGATCCGATGCCTGACTTTTCAAAACTCCGTTCATATCTGTGTGAAGACTTGCGTTATTTTGCAAAAACGTCTTAGGGTCTGACCTATTTAACGGATCAATTATGTAATCCGTCAGATTTATATTATATTTTTGCAAAATAGCAGCGCGAATACGATCATGGCTATCACGATGATCGTATGAATATTGCAACCACTCTTCATCCGTTTTTGGCGGGTTGAGAAGATTGGCAAGCATGATTACTCACCAGTGCGGTTTGACCGTCCGGCAGGGCGCGTGGCATCCGGCTCAACTTGAGGCCGATCAAAATCAGCAAAATATTCTTTGTTCCAACCGGTTCCTTCCCAATGCGCGGTGCCATTGGGGGTCTGCGACGTAAACCCTTGGGGGTTTTCGCCTTTTTGGATCAAATCCTCAAAGTGCAGTTTTTCTTGTTTCTGAAGGGTCTTGGCCATACGAAACTCCCGTTAATAAGACGCTACAACGTCCGCATACCCTATCACTAAATTGCCCAATGTGAAATCTGGACTTGTTGTCGTAAACTTCGCACCCAACAAAACAAACCCAATACCTTCAAGCGAAGTCCCCCAAAATCCGTAAAATGGGTTGGGCGATTGAAAATTGGGTTGCTGAAGTGATGTAACATAGTTACCGCTTTGCAGCATAGGGTTGAAATTGTTTTGTTGCGCCAACCCCGAAATGGACAGAGAAATAGCCCCTGACACCCCAGCGTTTGTGCTTGAGTTGTCGGTTGCCTGCACATAAGCCGCAAGCGCCTGTTTTTGTAAATACATGGTTTGTGCGCCATAGAATTTGGTGTCTATGCGCTTGTAAAGATTTGATGAGGGGTTACTGAACAACGGATACAGCCCCGTTCCGTCAGTTCCCCATGCTTGATACCGGCTTGCTACTTTTTGCGTACCAATATAGGTCAGGTTTCCTGTCTGACTTGCAATCGTCCAATCTTTCTCGTTCCAAAGTATCATAACATTACGGGCAATCCCCGTGTCGGGATCAATCAATGTCAAATAATTGATGTAATGTTTAACATCGTAAATGGTCATAATTGCCGAAGAAGGTTGAATACCTCCCGCAGATGGATAAACCGCATAGTTAAAAAGCTGGGCAATTTTCTGCGATATGTTGGCAAGCGAACCACCATACAACCCGAATATACCAAGGTTGTTTGAAATGATAATTGACTTACCAAAATCTTGAATAGAGTCACGGAAATCAAGACCCGCTTGCGGGTCCACGTTTTGGTAGTTAAAGGTAGTTGTGGCTGGCGTACCCGCTGTGTTGACGTTTGAAACAACGGACACCGAACCATTACCAAAGAAATAAAGATAGCCGGATGATTGCCGGATACCGACATATTGAGTTTGCAAAAACGCATCGGTGTTGACAGAGCTGCCGCCGCCGTCAGAAGTTGCAAAATCCCAAATTGAACCTGCCGTACTGTAAAACCACAAATTGCCGGGCGGCGTTATGGAATAAGGTTGCGTGGCCGGATTTATAATCCAGACACGCGATAAAAATGTTTCCATTGCTGAACCGGAAATACCGTAAGGCATCAAATCAACAGCTGCATAAGCTGAATTATTGGCCCCTGCGCTGACTTCAACAGCTGGGACACTTGTATAAAATTGACCGGTTGAAGACACGACTACGGACGCAATGGATGTTGGGGTCAACACAACCGTTGCGCCAGCTCCTGAACCTCCACCACCGGAAAAAGTTACAGCTACGTTGTCTGTAATGTCAGCACCCGCATCGGTGATTGAAATTGAACCGACTTTATCACCGTTCATGTTGACAGTTGCAGTGGGCAGAGTTGCGCCACTACCTCCACCTTTAAACGTAATTGTTGGTGCTGACGAATAACCGCTCCCACTTGCGGTTAGATTGACGGCAGCAACCGTTGTGCCGGTCAAAACCGCAAGCCCTGTTGCGCCTGAACCGCCGCCACCTTTAAATGTAAGCAGAGGAACAGACGTGAAGCCCGTACCACCATTAACAACGGTAACAGATGCTACACCAACGGGTGCGAGTGTTGCGCGGGCTGTAGCTCCAGCTCCAGTTCCTCCGATTGTTACTGTTGGTGCGGCGGTGTAGCCCGATCCGGGGTTGGTAATGGTGACACCTATGATTTTACCTGCACCAGTAATAACGGCTGTAGCCGATGCGCCGGTGCCCGGTCCACCAAAAGCAATGGTTGGTGCCGAAGTGTATCCTGTTCCGCCGTTTGTTATGACAAGCGATACAACTGCGCCACCTGATACCGTGGCGGTAGCAGCCGCACCGCTGCCGCCACCACCAGAAAACGACACTGACGGCGCTGTGGTGTAGCCCGAACCACCAACAAGGCTAGTATAGTTTGTAACAATACCCGTGCTAATAATAGGTGTGCCTGTAGCCGTTGTACCGGAAGACGGTGCGCTAAAAGTAGCTGTTGCCGAGGTGTAACCGGAACCTTGCGCTGTAATGGACACACCACCGACCGATCCCGCAGACAATACAGCTTGCAATATTGGAGAAGTATCCGAACCGCCGCCTGAAAAAGCCAACTGTACAATATCGCCCGGCTGATACCCTGTTCCCGAATTAGTAATGTTGATTTCAGCTATGCCGCCGTTGTTGACAACAGTGCTGAAAGCCATGCCGGAACCAGAACCACCGTAAGCGGTAATGGTAGGAGAACTGGAATAAGAAAAACCAGCCGATAAAATTTCTACGCCTTGCGGCGCTGCTGTGCCTGCACCGTAAAGGAGAGTGCCGTCCCACGCCCAGTAATCATTTGAAGTGTTACGATTACAAATCAATAAATAAATAGAACCCCATTGTTTTGCATAAGGCAAATAGCCTGTTGAGTCAGAATAAAAAGTTCCTGCTGGTCCAATCGTTGTTTGAACAAGTGTGCTCATGTTCAACTGAACCGCGGAACCGTTAGACAAAAATATTGCGCAGTAGTAAGATGTTGCAAGCGTATAAAATTCAAAATAAACAATAGAAAGACCGGTTGGTGCGGTGTAAACGGGCGATCCTTTATCACCGAGCGTGCGAAGATTTCCGTTACCAAGACGCACAAAGTTTTCAATCCAATAAAACTCGTGATCGTCCATCGCGTGTGGTGCGTCTTGCCAATTCATTCCTTTGAACGGGAACGGGCTGTAAGTTTTAAAGCCGGGTGGAAGCCCAAGGGCTTGACCTGCTTTGGCTGAAATCTCAGGTTGGGTTGCCATTTACTGCTCGCTCGTCAAAAATTACAGTGCCGTCAGGAAGAACAAGTTGATCTTTATCATTCCACTGTGGTGCTTTTTTTGGATCAGCCCACTGGCTTTCTGCCGAAAAACTTTCGTGATATGGGGTTTTCCAATAATCACTGTAGTGAATTTGTTTGTCGTTTGGGTTTACGCTTGGTTTTGCTTTTGGATCACCTTCCGAATAGGCTTTCCAAAAACCACGCATATCATAATCTGTTGTAGCTGCGTTAACATCAAACGGCACATCATTGCGTTTAAGCCAATCACGAAACAGCAATTCATCTTTAGGGCTTAACTCAGTGTTGTAATTGTGTTTGCCTTCTTTGAGATATTGTTTGTTGCGCTCAAACACCGGATCAACATTTTCAGTTTTTTGTTCTGTTTTAGGAACTTCAACAACAGGTTGTTCGGGCACAACAGAAACAACAGGCGCTGCCGTAACAGGTGCGGCAACCACAGGCGCAGCAATTACTGGTGCAAGCATGTTTGAAGGTTGATCTGGGGCAAGATAATCAACCATTGTTGCTACGCTCCTGTAGCGAGTTGAATGTTGCCATCAGAGAATTGACGTGGTTGTTTGTTTCCGACACGCGCACTGTCTGATTGGGCGACCCAAGCTCAATCAATTTTTCAAGCAACAAAATGAGCGCGGCGGTTTTTATTGATGTGTTCTCTTGACGCGCATCAACGCCGGAAAGCGTGACACGCGCAAGCGAGATGACAGATGCAGTTTGATCGTGGATTCCCATGTATCACCTCTTACGGATAAGACGGATAATACGTCCGAGACTTACCGCGATCAACTGCCACCCGTGCAATACCCAGATTATCAGCAAATCGATCTTCCATTGCTTGCGCTTGCGCAAAACGACCGGATGATTCAAATGCTATGGCCGCCGCACCATATTTCAACGCTTCTTGAAAACCATCAGGTATCGCGTCAAAGGTGCTATCGTCAATCAGATCAACCGGCTGGCACGTTACATCAAGTTCAATCTCGTTGTATTGAGATGGAACAGGGAACATCCAGATTTCGCCTTGCGGTCCGTCGTTAAACACCGACCAAACTGCCGGATAGGACATATTCAAAACCGCGTATGCGCGGCAATAGGCTTGAAATTCGTCCCACGGCATCCAATCCAAATTGGGACGCGTGGTGCCGCCCCAGTTGACCGAGCAAGCGATTGTATCAAGAACTTTATCCACACCGGCGTATTGCGCTTTCAAGAAGTTGTTGAAAAACCCGATGTATGGGTAACGCTCAACGCCCGGAATGGTCATGCACGAGTTGTTGATCGCGCCATAAGCGATTGAATAGTAAGGCGGCGGGTTCGGGTAATAACTGTAATTGACGTTATAGTCTTGGCTGTAGTTCTGGTTAAAATCCCCATAGCTTGTGAGACCGTTGGGATAAGTTCCGTTTGAAAAACCGCCAGGCAAAGCACCAGGTTGTGCTGCGCTGGGAACCGCAACATTGTTTTGTGCCGATGCACCGAAAGCCGATTGGCCTGTAATTAAACGCCTGACGCAGCCGGTGCGTTTGGCCGCGTTGCGACGCGCTGTGTTGATCCAGCGTGTCAATTGGTTTTGCGATATGAACGAATAGTTCATATCGTTCAAAAGTGCAGAAGTATCGTTAAGAAGCTGACTGAGTGACATATCATCTATCCAAAATTAAAGCCCGCGCCCGCGAGATCGCAAGCACGGGCTTTGTTTTTGTACCAGCCGCTCAGCTTAGGTCTGAGTGATGTAGCTGGTGTCGGTCGTGCCGCCCAAAGTGAAGGTCACAACCGGAGCGGTCGTCACGACCGAAGCAGTTGGGATGACCAACGGGGTTGGCGAAGAGGTGTAGATACCGCCATCATAAATGACCGCGCCAGTTGCAGTGATACCGCCGCTGGAGATTGGTGCCTTGATATTGGCGTTGCGGGTACGAACCAGACCAGACTGAATGTATGGGTTGGTGTAAGCCGCTGCGGTCGTTGGGAACGCATCTTCTGCCGAAATCTGAGCAACCGTACCAGCAAGACCCGCACCAGCAGTACCAGCAGCGTAAGCTGTAATGGTCCAGCACATGATGCCGGTTGCTGCTGCGCTCGAACCACCGCCGCCAGAGAAAGACAGTGTGGGGAGCGAGGTCTGACCACCCTGACCGTGGTCGAGGCAGAGAACCGCAGTCACGGTACCGGAACCAGTCAAGGTTGCAGTTGCCGCAGCATTGTAACCGGTCGATACGCCGTTGACACCTTCGCGGGGGTCATTGACGAACGTGATGATCGGAGCCGAAGCGTAGCCTGCACCTTGGTTGGTGATGGTAACAGAAGAAACAACACCCGAAGAAAGAGTGCAGTAGCCTGTTGCCTGAACACCGCCCGGAGGAGGAGCTTGGATTTGCACGATTGGGGGATAGGTGTAATTAGTGCCACCGTTGGTAACAGTGACGGTCGTGGAGACCGCGCCGCCAACGATTGCACGCCAGATCGAACCACCGGCAGAAGCGGTAACGGTTGGAGCCGAGGTATAGCCCGAACCACCGTTCGTTACCAATGCGCCGACAAGTGCGCCGGTCTGGTTGGCGAGACGATAGTTGACACCATCCGAGTAAATGAAGTGGTCAACAGCAGTGGTATCACCACCGCCAATGATACGCCAAATGCCCGTGATAGGGTCATACTGCTGAAGGCTGGTGTAGAGACCAGTCTTAACCCAATACCAACCAGCAGGTGACAAAATCTGCACCTGACCAGACTGGAGGGTCACTACGTTGGTGGAGACACCTTTAAGTGAGGGTGTTACACCTTGTCCAGAAAAAAGAGCCATGAGTCCTCACTCCTTAGATTACTGCGGGCGAAGTGCCCGGAACATTCGGCCATGCCGTACCGGTAATCCCCGTGATCTGGGCACCGGAAGAAGGCTTGGCGCAGACAAGATCGGCGCAAGAGATCAGAACACCGATGTCAGAAATCTGACCAACGGGGATTTGGCTCTCGAAACCGGAGAAGGTCATTGGAGCATATTCGGACATATACAAGCCCGTATAGCGCGAGTTGACCACGATGCAGGTGCCAAGTGGGCAGAAAGGATCAGGGAAGATTGGTGTATCAAGCACCCGAATTGCGCGGAAACCTGCGTTCACCACATCGTCCTTGTCATAGATCGACTTAGGCCGCGTCGTATACATTTCGAGCGACATGAAATCGGCCATGAGTTCGGCCCAGTTGGCGGGGTTCATAACGGCGTAGTCAGGTGCTTCACCACCTGCACCCGACTGGATGCGGGTCAGCAACTGAGCCATACCCGTGCGGGTCGTGGCGGCTGCGCCGGTATTGGTGATGAGCTGACCCGACCAGAACGAACCAGGTGTACGGCTGATACCGCCGTAAGAAGGTACGTTTGTGCCGTCGTCAAACGCCTGCGTCAATGAATCCCAAACCTGCGAGTTTGCATAGTTGTTTGAGTACAATGCCTGAGCGTAAGCCTGCTTAATCACCACTGCCGCATCAGACATAACTGCGCGGAGTTTCGGAATAACAACTTCCGAAGACTGGATGATGGATTCCATCCCGAAGAAACCAATCGGAACCATACCGAGCTTCAGTGAGAACTGAGCATTTTGGATGGCTGCTTGGTCGGTTGGCATCGGGAAGTCACCAGCAAACGAACCCCAGTTGAAGGATACGAAAGACGAACCCTGCACTGGAACCGTGATCTGGCTGACACCACCACGGGCTGCTTTAGCGTTCGACATGAACAGTGAAAGCAACGGATGTGATTGGTAAATCTGCACATAGACAGACGGGATGAAAGCGCGCCGAGTTAAAGCGGCGAGCTGCGCGCCAAGTTGGCCGGACGGGGTGATACCACTCCCGGTCAGCGTAGGTGTAGGTGAAGATGGATAAGCCATTAGTTACGTCCTTTTATTAAGCCGCAAAACCGAGCGTGTCCCGAACGTAACGATCAGGATCAGCCACAAATTCGGAGAGTTGCGCATCCATGTAACCCATTGGGTCACGGTGGAGTTGCACGAGTTCCTCGTTGCGGTTCTTGGACCCAAAAAGATCGAGGTCTTGAGGTGCCCAAGTCGGACCCGCAACTTTGGCTGGCGGTGTCTTGCTGGCGACATAAGCCGCAGCCGCTTCCGCGTCCGAATAATTACCTGTGGCCTTCATCCGATCTACCATCTGATTGAAACCTTCTTCAGTCAGATTGTATTTGCGGCGAGCGTCCTCAAGTTGTTCTTCGAGTTTCAGCCGAGCCTTTTCGTCTTCGTTGGAACGCTTTTCTTCTTCACGTTCTTTAAGAAGAGCCTCATACTTTTCTTCCATTGCCTTCATCTTCTGGAGATGAGGTTCGACAATAGGAGAAAGTACATCTTCGGTTGTTTTGATGTCATTCCACTTGGCTTTTGCCGTGGCCTGAATCTTTTTACCGACTTCACCATCGTTCCAAAGAGCGTCAATCAGCTCTCTGGCGCGAATTGAAGCAATTTGATCGGGGGACATCTGGGTCATGGTTTATTTCCGTCCTTCAGGAGCCGTTCCGCCGTTTTTACCGGTGCCGCGTGATGCGTCGGTGCCAACGTGTTCAAGGCTGCGAACACCGTTGGTGTTGCCTGTTGGGATGCCGGACTTGCGTGCGCCAATACCCATCGTGTCGAAGGGTGTGTAGACCATCACGCTGTTATCTTCTTTTACGTCATTGACGTAAGGGGTTGGAACTTTACCTTGTGCCATTTTAAACTCCTAAGCGCCCATAGGCGGGGTTGGTGAGGGAGGTGCGCCTGCACCGGGTGGACCGCCTGCTGGCGCTCCGCCGGGCATCATAGCAGCCATATTCGGTTGTGTCTTGGCCGCACGGGCTAATTCCATGAGCTGCTGGATAGCACCTGCTTGGTCGCCGCCCGTACCGCCTTCTTTTTCTAAATGCTTGCCGATGTCGGCAACCGCTTTCAGAACTGATTGATGTAATGCCGAACCCATCGGCAATTGGGGAAGTGCTTTTTGAAGCGCCTCAAGACCCACTTTCAGCGAAGACATACCTTGGCGCTGAGAACCTTGCATGGGAGTAGGCATCGTAGCCGGACCAGCGCCGGTCATCGGAGCTGGGGCACCTGCTCCGGGCATTCCACCGGGAGCGCCGCCTGGCATTGGCATGGGAGATAAAGCCACGTTCTAATCCTTCACAAAATTAAAACTGTTGTTACCGGCAGGTTTTACGTTTTGACTTACGCATGGTTCAAATCCTTTGACAGAGTTTTAAAATGAAAGACGGGAACCAGTAAGCCCCCGTCCTTCAATCCACAATTACTTGCGGCCCTTGCGGTGCATTTTACGGCCACGCTTGTCGATAGAGGTTTCAATGTTGAACATAGTTAAACTCCTTGGTTGCTAGGGAAGTCAGAAGAGCTTACCATCCTGACCGTGCAAAGTTTACGTTGATTGAGAAACGAAAGTCAACACGCAAGTGAAAAAAGTCGTTTCTTTTCAAAACGATAGGATGGGATGACATGCTAATACCAAGCCGCGACATCGAAGGTTTCGCCCGAAATATTGCAGATGTCTGTATGTCTTCGCGGCAAGCGAGACAAAATCGAGGAGCTTTTTATGAGTCCTACGCGACCGCCGGATCAGCCGATCCGACTGCGCCAGCCATGTTCAACAAAACATTCGCGGCGCTCGATGATCTTGAATCGCTGTTGTTCTCCCCTGTGTCTTTGCGATTTGCCATCACAGACTCGGAAATCCCTAATGTGGTCAACCAAGCGAAGGGCCGCGCCGCAGCGTCTCGGATCAGGAACATCTGCCGTCAGATCGACGCGGATAATATGATCTCGCAAGCAGTTGGTATCAGCCTTCGCAAAGGTGTTGGACTTATTAAAGCAAACGCTGTGAATCGTGAGTTCAAATGCGAGCTTGTACAGCCTGAAAATTTTGGTGTGCTGCACGAAAATTACACAAAACTTGATGCCGACATGGAAGCGTTTACGCATCGCATGTTAATCAATCCATCGCAGTTCCGTAACCTTGTGAAAGGTCGGCCTGACGAGCGTGATTTGCTTGATCGCGCAAAGGCTTACATGCGCAGCACAACAGGCGGTATGAAGGACGCTTCCACCTCGGCGATGAACATTGTGACTGGTGGCCTCTACCCTTTCCAAGCAGCCGGTTCATCAAACCCAAATCCAAGTCGCGGTCTTGTTGATTGGATGTCACAACCCAAACCAAATATTGATCCTGCGGTCGAAGCCTCGATGCTGGAGATGGATGAAGTTTGGGTGTGGGATGACAAGCGCGGCGACTGGGCTACATTCCAAATCATCGGCAACGATATTTTGATTGCCGGTAAATATCAGACTATCAACGCTTTCTCATACAATCCAGGTACCGGACAAGCCGAACCATGCTTGCGTGGCAACCATCCTTTCAACATGTTTTGCGCCAATCCGGTGCCCGGATATTTTTGGGGTGCTTCTGAAGTTGCAAAGCTGATCTTGTTGCAAGAAGCCATCAATTCGCGCATCACCGGTGTCAACCGTCTTTTGCGCAAACAAGAAGACCCGCCGACAAAATTTGTTGGTTCGACCGGTGTGAACCAAACAGCTTTGTCTCGTTTCAATCGTCCGGGTGGTTACTGGACCGATCAAAACCCCAACGCAAAAATTGAACGTGACACTGTGCAAATACCTGAATCACTGTGGCATTCTCTGCATGAATACGAGCGCATGTTTGATGAGATGATGGGGCTGCCACCGATTGCAAAAGGTCAAGGCGAAGCCGGTGTTCGTTCCGCACAACACGCTGAAACACTGGTGCGCATGTTCTCGCCACGTTTCAAAGATCGCGCACTGCTGATTGAACGTGACGTTGAAAAGTTCGGTGCGTGTTTGCTTGATCTGGCGCGTGCGCATCTCGATCAAAACTTGATTGCGTGGGTGCCAAAAGAGCAAGCCGGACTTGAAGATTCTTCAACGGCTGGTGAAGACCAACTCATCATCCCACCTGCAAAAGGAACGGTGCCCGTTGTCTTCACATTCGCTGATCTTCCAGAAGATGTAACACTGACGATTGACTCTCACTCGTCTTCACCGGCGTTTGCAATGGATGCAAAAGAGCTAGCGTTCAACTTGGTGAAGATCGGTGCGATGACCCCATCGCAACTGGTCGATCATGTGGACGCACCAGAGCCAGACGAGCTGCGTGCAAGCATCATGCGCCGCGACGTAGCGCGTGCAGAAGCGGCTGCTCAAGAGCAGCAGCTAAAAGCGCAAACTCATTCAGGCGGCGGAAAGAAGAAATAATTTATTTAAGTTTTTCTGTACCAATCACGCGCAACGGGCTTTCCCCGTTGCGCACGTTGGATGGCAGTACTTGGTTCGGTGCGACAGCCGAGTTTCTGAACGCCCCAGACATCGCACGGCGGCCCAACATTTCGGCCTGTTTCGGGCTAATTCCGGCCCTCTGCAAGCCCTTGTTGCCGAAGTAGTTATCAGCCGCCGCTTGCTGCGCAGGAGGCAGTTTCGGGGCCACACTTTCGCCTGGACGGATGCCGTCACGCAAATCCGACATGTTGTAATCTTCCATGACGATCTTTGCCGTCTCATCGACCGCCTGCACGCGCACATTGCTGCCGGTTTGCGCCGGTGCTGCGCCCGCTTCAACCATGCGCTTGAGATTGTCCATCTCTTTCTTCATGGCTGCAAGCTGCTGCTTGGTCTGACAGGCTTTGCTGGGGCAAGCAGGGTCAACTTTGGGTATCACCTTGTAGGTGCGGCTGTAATTGTGGCCGCACAGCTCGCACTGATACCTGATCTTGTACTTGGTGGGTTCAAGAAACGTGTCGGACTCGATCATGGTATGCCCTAACATGGTTGTGGTCATTTCAGTCTTCCATATCTTTGAACGCGACGGGAACAAACTCGATGCGTTGACCGCCAGCATTATGCCGCGCCCAGTAGGCATCTGTCACCCATTTTGTATTTGGCGCGTCATAGGAACGGGTCTTACGCCAGACCGCCGGATGCGCGACAACGTAATCTTCGGTCAGCCAAACAGGTTGCCCGTCATACGGATAATCGTCCGACATGTCAGGCAAAGCGATCCAATCACTTTCAACTGCAACTGCTTTAGAGGCCATATTCTTCTCTCCAAGGTTCGGTGGGTTCAGGTTCTTCTTGGGACTTTTCATCCATAGTCCGAAGATAATTATAAACGATGCGATTAACAGATGTGACAATCGGCTTTTCTGCGCCACTCTCAACGCGCATGACGGCCTCATAGGTTTGGCCCTGTGCCATCATTTCCTTGCGCGTCCAATCGCGCCATGCACGAACGGCAAAGGCCATCGCAAACACGCGGTCGTCTTTGCAGTTCTCGTCGCGTGATTCGGGTGCACCGATATGGCCGTCTTCAACAACCACCAGTGCCATCTCTTGCAGCAAGGCGCGGGACTTGATGTCGAGTTCGTTCGACACATAAGAACCGCGCAACTGGTGCATCAGCACTGACTGGGTTGACCATGTGGTCGCAAAGCCGATGACGTACCCAGCGCCCATCGAGTCAGGCCGTTTGTACAGATACATACGGGCATGTGCGCCTGCGTCTTCCCATCCACGGGCCTGCACGCGGCTGGCATTTGATTCCGTGCTCAAGAGCTGGCGCAAATGGTCAAACTCGCCCAACACAATCGCGCCGGGACCGCCGACTTCAGGATTGACCAAACAATCCTTGTAAGCCGATGACAAATGGAACAACACCCATGCCGCGTGCTTGGCTTCGACATCGGCTGTGCAGTATTCCGCAACTTGCACAACCTTGTCAGCAAAGCACCGCCACACCGAAATCACATGGTGGTCTTTGTGATCGTTGCGACCGTAAGCAGGGTCCATGCCGATCACATATTTTGCATTATCAATCGGCTCTTCCCAAACCTTCAGCTCGATGTCGGACGGATCATCGACACCAGGTTTCAGCTCGATCATTTTGAAGTTGAAGAAATCCCCATCGACTTCATAACGATACGCCCGATACCGGATGCCATCCTCTTCTAGCTTCTTCAGGTCTTGCGTGATGACGCGGGTTTGGAAGAACGAATAGCCGGTCTGAACGAAAGCCTGCTCGGCAGTCCACGGTTGGTTCTGATCCAGAAGCGCCGCTTCCGCACCAGCGGACTCCGTCTTCCACCTGATCCATGCAAGCTGTTCGGCAGTGATCTTGTGATGATACTGCTGCCGCACATAATCAATCATCTCCTGCTCTTCAGAGTCAGGCGGATGCAAACCGTGTTGCAGAAAGCGTGGGTCTTTGCGGGGGATCACGTTGGTGTCACCAGCCCACCAACCGACAAAGAATGACCGCGCTGTCAGCGGATCATTCAAGCCGTCGATGTAGCGCGAACGCCAGTGATTGAAACCCTTCGCGGTACTTTCATAAATAAACAACCGGTTCGGGTTCGTCTGCGCAAAGCCTTCTTCCAAAGACTTCAGACCTTCCGCAGAACCATAGGCCGCGACTTCGGTCAGATGCCCGAACGCATAACCGACACCTTCACCCCATGACGTGCCTTTGTCCTTCACGCCAGCCACCAGCAAATCCAAACGAGAGCCGTTGGAGAACAACAACATCTGCCGGTTGTTCTTCACAATCTTGAACGTGTCACCGAAATAACCGTCGGGAAACGACTCCACATATTTTTGCAAAAGCTGCCGATTGGCTTCACGGTTCTTTTCCGTGTCTGTCACAAGACACCCGATCAGGTTCGGATGCAGTGCCAGCCAGAACACATCAATCGCCAATGACACCGTGGTCACACCAAGCTGACGCGACTTCAGGCAATAGAACTTGTGAATGCCATTGTCCAAACCGGTGCCGACTTCTTTGATGAAGCGGCGCTGCGACTCCCACATCTCCAGCGGTGTGCCGCGTTCATCTTGCGACACAGCCTCTTTCGATGTGATGCGTATGTCGCTGACAAACGCATCAAACAGCTTTACCCATTTTGCCGATTTCAACGCCATTGCATAAATCCAGTGTTACCAAAAGGAGTCATCGGTGCCACCGGAACATCGGCGGGTGGCATCCAATCAAAATTGTGGTCGTCCAAGATGTCAGCGGCCTTTTGCAGCATCACGCACGCCTGCTTGCTGATCTCTGCTTGCCGGAACTGGTCTTTGGATTGAGCAAGCAAAATCGGCCCAAGTCGGTTGGTTTTACCCTTTTTCGCTTTGAACTTCAGCGACAGCCGTTCGAGCTTTGCGCCTTCAAGCTCGTGCTGCTTGACTTTCGCTTCAGTGGCCTCGATCTGCGCCTCAATTGTTTTGATCGCATCTCCCAGCACATCGAAGTTTTCCAACTTCAAACCGCGACGGCTGATCTCCTGCATCACCGCATTGACCGCACCGGTCGCAACCGACAGTGCTTGGTTCAGCTCTTGGTCAATTGACGAACCGCTCGTTTCGCCGGTGCGGTCATACCGATCCCGCTTCGCGTCATCAGACAGACACTCGTATGCGAGGGTCAGCTCCGAGAATTTCTCGGCACTGCCACCCGCATCGGGATGCTCTGTCTTTGCCTTCTTGCGATAGGCTTTCTTGATGTCCGCAGATGTCGCATCTTTGCCGACACCCAAGACATCATACAATTCATCGGCCATTGTTCAAACCATTCCGCTCGCGCCAACTGCCAAGCATACTGCGATCATCTTGTGTCAGTTCAAGATCAGGATAGCTAACCGGAACCTCTTGTGCGGGCTGTGGTTTATCCATCACAGTTTCATCCAACGGAACCAGTTGCAAATTTACCGCCAGATCAAACACCGCCGCAAAGTCTTGCACGGTCTCGACCGTAATAGCCCGTTCGGCCCATTCGGAAATAACCAGTTCACAACGACGAATGAGTTCCTGAATGTTTGTCATTTGCAACCTCCTGTTCCAATCCTCTAGCAATCAAGTCCCGTGCCGCCTGAGTGTAGGAAACCTTGATGGTGTATGCGTAGCCCTTCAATCTGTCTAACAGCTCCAACGACACCGGAACCGTCACCTTTTCACGCTTTGCATCTGGCTTCTTTGTGTACACTCTCGGCATCATTCACCTCAATCACGATACGGCGCAGTGATGCGCGAAAATAAACTGTCGTTTTGTTTGCACCATTCCGGTGTGATGTCCTTCACAGTGTCTCGGAAGTAAGTCTCGAAAATGTGAACCGAGAACGAACTCTTCACTTTCTTCTGCGCTTCATCAGCCAGTGCTGGATCAAACATCCAGTTTTTGTCCAGACCCAGCGGGCAAAAGAAATAAGATGGAAACATGTGGATCAAAGTTCCATCTTCTTTCCACAATTCAAACGGTGTGACGACACCGCCTTGCGCCCATGTTTTTGATTGCAACGCTTCGGGCATCCGGTCCAACCACAGTTTAATCACTCTGGCTTCCGGTGGTGAGATCATCAAGGCATTGCAAGCTGAGGTGTCGCCCGGTTCAAACCCCAAGATAAATTGGTCTGGATAATCAGAATCCAAAAACGCATTTATCTTGTGCAGCATCAACATATCTGTATCCAGATACATGCCACCTTCACGTTGCAAAATCTCAAGCCGCGTCACATCTGATTGCAACTGCGGCCATTCAATTTTTACATTGCGATAGACACCATCCATAGACGTATAAACAACATCGACCATCTCCTTTATCCGGTCCCACCATTCACTGGGTTCGGGGTCTTTGTTGACCCAGAACTTGATCCTGTCGGGCTTTTGAACTTCCAGCGCCATCTTCACCGCCATATAATTCACATACGACAAAGGTCGTGTGAGCGGCCAGACAGGGTAAATGAAATGGACGATGTTGGGTATCATTTCTTTTTCTTCTTCGCCGGATGAGCGAAAGCGCCAAGATTTGCCAGCCGGTTGTAATTCGATTTCCCCGTGTCAGCCGATGGCTTGACAGCTTTCACAGGTTTCATCGTATTGGGCGCAGCGGCGGCTGGCACCGCTGCTCCCAATTTCATAGCGTCCTTCGCCATGTTACTTGCCCTTTTTGGCAGCCTGACGCTGTGTCTCTTTGGCAATTGCCACAGCTTGCTTCTGCGGTTTTCCGGCTTTCATTTCGGCTTTGATGTTCTTTGAAACATCTTTTTCCTTTGAGGTCTTTTTAAGCGGCATCGTTCTCTCCAATGTTGCGACGGCGACGACGGGGTTCCGGCGACGGTTCGTCAGAGAATAGACTT
>Ga0208378_1000036_pt1 | contig 52838 bp, 78 predicted proteins | sample CryBogCBE24Aug09_FD_184556 | JGI IMG/M metagenome (GOLD analysis project Ga0208378, IMG submission 184556) | Freshwater microbial communities from Crystal Bog, Wisconsin, USA - CBE24Aug09 (SPAdes) (version 2) | ecosystem: Environmental > Aquatic > Freshwater > Lake | place: Crystal Bog...
CCACCATCTGGTACTTATGCAGCACAAATTAGCGGTACCTGGGTACCTCAAATATCAGCCGCCGGGTATGCTTTGTCTGCTGTAGGTTATAGTGGCGGTACACCAGTAGGGGCGTATATAAAGACTGGTAGATATGTGTATTGCACTTTTAATATATCAGTATCTGCGTTTACAGGTGTATCAAATTCAGCTAATCTTTATTTAGTTAATTTGCCGTTCGCGGTAGAAAACGGCCCGTTATTAATGCCGTTTGGAGATTTAAGTGTTTATCGTTATGCCGGGCTTACCGGTGGGGGTCAAGGTATAACAGGCGGTAATGAAGGTACTAATCAAGGATTTATACTGTACAATATAGGCCCTGGATCAACTGTAAATCTTACACCAAATATCTTTTCTACACCTGCTTCAATGGTCGGTTCATTGAGGTACATCTCTCAATAAATATAATCAATGAGTAACACTTTCGTATATCAAGCAATTCAAGGTCCAATAGGTTATTCAGGTCAATCTGGATATTCTGGTATATCAGGTTACTCAGGTTATTCTGGTAATCCTGCTGTTGGTGTTACGTATTACCCAACTAATTCAGCTTCTGATTTAGGCATTACATATGGGTATCTTTCTCAAATACCGGAATCAGCTTCTCAATCAAGCATTAACTACACTATAAGTGCAAGTCAAGGTGTTACTACTTTAGGACAACTTATAACGCAAGTTGGAGATCCGGAATTAACGTTTTTAAGTAAAGGTACTTGGGTATTCACAGCTTATTACTCTATTACAGGTTCTCAAGTAGGTTCCAGTACTACCAACTTAATACATTCTATATACCGACGTACCACAGGTGGTACTGAAGTACAATTGTTTTCTGCTCAAGGAGATGCTTTAACAAATACAGATACATCAAACCCTGCAGAACAACAACAAAGTTATACGATAGGTACACCTATTACACTCACTGCAGATGGTAGTGATCGTTTAGTATATAGAGTATTTGCTAAAACAACTGCAGTTAATGGTGTAGCTGTACAGTTTTACTATTTAGGAACTGATCATTATAGTAACATTTCTACAGGTATATATAGAGGTGCTGTTGGTGTTTCTGGTATTTCCGGTTATAGTGGTTATAGCGGAATAAGTGGATATTCAGGTATAAGCGGTTATTCTGGTACTTCAGGTTGGTCCGGTTATTCAAGTTTTTCTGGCTACTCAGGTATAAGCGGCTATTCCGGTATATCTGGTTATTCTGGAGTGTCAGGCTACTCTGGCTATAGCGGTGTAAGTGGCTACTCAGGTACAAGTGGTTGGTCTGGTTATTCAGGCGTTAGTGGTACGTCAGGCTGGTCTGGTGCAAGTGGTTACTCCGGTATATCTGGTTGGTCTGGCTACTCCGGTATAAGTGGTTACTCTGGTATATCAGGTTACTCTGGTACAAGTGGTTGGTCCGGTTATTCAGGTGTTAGTGGTACTTCCGGTTACAGTGGTACTTCAGGTACATCTGGTGTTAGTGGTACTTCCGGTTACAGTGGTACTTCAGGTACATCTGGTATATCAGGTTGGTCCGGTTATTCAAGTTTTTCTGGCTACTCAGGCATATCTGGTTACAGCGGTACTTCTGGTACATCAGGATGGAGCGGTACATCAGGATGGAGCGGTACATCAGGTTATTCCGGTGTATCAGGTTTTAGCGGTACTTCAGGTTGGTCTGGTTATAGCGGTACTAGTGGGTTTTCTGGTCTACCAGGACAATTTGCAGCAAGCAATTACCTTACAGTTGCACAATTAAGTGGTGATACAGTTGTTACTTCTAGTTTAGACAGAATAGTACCATTTGTTGCTTCAATTGATCCTAACGGTTGGTATAACCCATCAAACTTTAGATTCACTCCAACTGTAGCAGGTTACTATAACGTTACATATCAAGTATGGTGGTCTGTAGGGTCTACAGTAACCAACCAGACAAATATTCAATTTAGAAAAAACGGAGCGACACAAGCTATTAATCAGACTCAGATTTTATCTGGTATTGGCTATACTCAAACTGAATCAAAAATAGTTTATTTAAATGGTACTACTGATTATATGGACTTTACCGTTTATTCTGGTAACCCAACTAATCAAACCATACAACAGGGCGGTGGTGCCGGTCAAGGCACATACTTTAGTGCTAATTTAATTGCTTACGGTAATTCGGGTTATAGTGGCTATAGCGGTATTTCAGGATGGTCTGGTACTTCAGGTATAAGTGGGTATTCAAGTTTCTCAGGTTTTAGTGGTACCTCAGGATGGTCTGGTACATCTGGTATAAGCGGTTACAGTGGCATAAGCGGTTACTCTGGAGTGTCTGGTTACAGTGGTACTAGCGGTACTAGCGGCCCAAGCGGTATTAGTGGTTTTTCTGGTACTTCTGGTATAAGCGGTTGGTCTGGGTTTAGCGGGTTTAGCGGCTTCAGTGGTACTTCTGGTATATCAGGTTATTCTGGCACGTCTGGTATAAGCGGTTATTCTGGTTTTTCAGGTACTTCCGGTGTAAGTGGTTATTCTGGTATGTTACCAACATACACACTACCAGAAACATATGGTACATCTGGTTATGTAAATATTGGTACCTGGAATACTTCTCAAGGTGGTTGTGTACTTGTAATGGAAATAGCCTCTCACGCGGGTTATAATGCCAGCACCTCTCAAGATCAATACACCACTTTATATTTTAAAACTTCTAATAACAGTTCTTCTCAGTCTGGTGTTAGTGGAGCATTTTATGCGGATGGAGTAGCTGTATATAATGGTGGTTTAGGTGCTAATTCTCAATCTCCTAGCAATTTTTATATAGTTCAAAACAATAGTTCTTCTTATACTATATATGCTGTATTTGGTGTATATTCTCAAAATTCCTGGTATCGTATTAACGTTACACCAGGAACAAGCTGGACGAATAGCTCTACTATAGCCGTACCAACTGGAAATTATCTTCAAATTACCCCCACAGTTAATATCATAGGTAGTGGTACCTCAAATTATATAACTAAATGGAGCGGGTCGTTTGCTACTACTAATAGTATAATACAAGATAACGGAACGACTGTAACTGTCGGGGGCAATTTAAATATTAACGGTGGTATAGTAACCGAACAAACAGTATTAGAAACTACTTCTAATACCGGTTTGGCGCCTGCTGCTACAACAAACTTTGATGTATTAACACAAGGTATACAATTCTACACATCAAACAATGCTAACAATTGGGTGCTTAATATACGTGGTAATAGTACTACTACATTAAACAGTACATTAGGTGTAGGTCAAACAGTTACACTAGCACTCATTGTAACTAATGGTGCCACACCTTGGTATCAAACTGCTACTCAAATTGACGGTACTGCAGTAACACCAAAGTGGCAGGGTGGTTCGGCACCTTCCTCAGGCAACGCAAACGCAAACGATATCTATACTTTCTCTGTAACCAAACTAACATCCACACCTACATATGCGGTGTTTGCTTCTATAGCTACATTCAAATAATAGTTGAGTTATTACACTAATTTGTTAAATACAATTGTAAAACATTTAATGAAACAAAACGATTATTTCACATTACAGTTACCGAACAACAAAAAGCTAAAGTTTAAAACAAAAGAAGCTTTTTCTCATGTATGCGAAGTCTTAGCAAAGGGTAGATTTGCAAATAATTACGAACTATATGTGGCTGCTAAGAACTGCACCACAGGGTTTGAATATGCAGGTAAAGTAGATTCTACTACAAAAGAATACGAAAAGAGATTTAATAATATCGACTTTGTCGATTAAAATTACTTAAGCTCTAGTTCTGTTGGTTCGATATCGATTTCCTCTATATCGTGGCCGTGACCTTCTTGATCATCTGCATCAGGAGATGACATTGCAGTTTTTACACTCTCGAGATAATCATTAGCTAGGGTGAGCTTTGATTGTTGCCAAGGTTCTAAGCAAGTTTCTTTTGGTAAACTCTCTAATAAATCCATTAGGTGTTGGGCATTGCGTAGTATTTCTGCTACTTGTGCAATAGCCATATGTGTACCACCATGACCTTCATCCACTACAGGTGGGTTTGAGTTTAAGTTGGTATCAACGGTTTCTAATAATTGAACGAGTTTATTAAAGCTATTATCTCTTGGCATGTTAATATTTAGTGATTTATTATTAGTTTTTTTAATAAACTTTCTTATAAAAGTTTTATTGCTGTTTTTTAGGCAACGGTACCCCGGGAAATTGTATATCAAAAACAAAACACGTACGTGGTAGTTCATTACCGTGCTCACTTACTGCATGCGGAATCCATGGATCATGACAAACAAGCATACCAGGCTCTGGATCGAGGTATTCTAGTTTTTCTTTATTTAATTTATCTACTGGTACGTCATAAATGTGCTCATTAACAAATATCAACTTAGAGCTATTTTTTGGCACTTCGTAATAAAAAATACCAACAAGGTGACAGACGTTACCGTGAATGTGTGCATTTCCAGATACTTCTTTATACATACGATTGGCCCACGAACGTAAAAACACCTGTTTATGTATCTTAGGATCAACTGGCAACTCCATATCTTTTGCAGCCTTATAGAACGTTTTCTTTAACCAGTCGTTCAACTCTGTGCCCTCAAGCCCTATACTTTTAAAAAAAGGCAACACCCCATTCAACCCTACAGAGGTGATAGCTTTACCTTTACCGTTCTGTTCTGAAGGTTTAGTTCTATTACTAAAAATAGGATTATTAAAATAGAGGTTTACTTTTTTATTAAAATCTGTACCTGGCCCAAATTTTTTCATACCCTTAAATTTATAAATACAAACTTTATCGTTATAAACAGTGGGTTGATTTTTAAACATTCTACGTATCATATATAGATATATTTATATATAAAAAAAATAAATCAATAATTTGTATTATCAATAGAAAATAAGTAAGTATTTGTCTATGCAGTACAAAAATATATTATTAGTACTTGCAGGAGCTATAGCGCTCGAAGTAGTAAATGTTGGGTTTGCGCAAGCCACTCAACCCGCTCCGGCTCCTACAACAACCACAACCACACCTGCAACAACAGGCAATATAGCACCAGTGGATGCTCCAAAAAAGCATAAGAAACATAAAAAGAAACCCGCAACAGATGCCCCGCCTTCTGATGCCCCGCCTACAAAGTAAAACAATCTCTTTAAACCCTTGCCTTAAACGGTAAGGGTTTTTTATTGATTATATTGTTTTATTTCTAATTAAATGTATGAAATTGAACACGTCTGCTAAAGAACTAAAAAGTGGTTGGTTAACGGTGCCGTTTAACGGTGCAGACAAAACCCCACAGTATCACTCTCAAGCAGGCCAAGACCTATTTGTAATGAGTTGTCTGAACGGGTTGACCAATGGTACGTATGTAGAATTAGGTTGCAACAAACCATATTATATTAACAACACACTTTTATTAGAACAAAGCTTTCAATGGAAAGGGTTATCGGTGGATTTCGATAGACAGTTTGAACCAATGTGGAAGGTATCAACACGTAAAAACTTGATGTGGACTGCTGATGCAACCGCTCTTAATTGGGATACTATTTGTTCTACATTAAGTACTAACCACATTGATTATGCTAGCTTTGATTTGGAGCCAGCGAGTGTTACCTTTAAATCTCTCCAGAACGTGCCCTTGGATAGGGTAAGTTTTTCGGTCATAACCTACGAACACGATGCCTATAGGTTTGGGGATGGGTGGAGAGATAAATCAAGACAACTACTTACGGAGGCCGGGTACACAATGATATGCGGGGATGTGGGTAGTTTTGAAGACTGGTACATTAATGAAGAGTACGTGAGTATAGAGCGCGTGAAAGCACTCATTAAAGAGGAAAAACACCTCGATGGGGAAAACCACTTGCTACGATTTAAGTCCTAAATCTGGTAATGGCTTGAGTTGCTTTCGCCTTCAGCTGTACCCCAAACCCCACCAACAAACTTCTTTTTAACCTTCTTTACTTCTGGAACCGCAGGTTCCATCCCCGCCCACCTCTTTTTAAACTCTTCGAGTCTGGACTTACCCCGGAGTTGTTGCTGTTGTTGTTCCTCTTTAGCCTCTCTAACTGCATTATCATTAGAAGCAAAGCTATCCACTTTTGATACCCATTCATTATAGGCAGGTACCCCAGGTTTGGGGGTATATGAATTGAACTGCCAGGTCACGTTTGAAAGTATTTCTTTGGTGAGGGTATCATCAAATTTACCAGCAAAGGGGTTCTCAGGTTGTGCGTTTACAGTGGTAGTGTAGTGCGTATCATGGGCAATGGTTGCTACCTTAAGGGCGATAGAAGCTATGTGCTTTATGTCCCCCTCGTTATTAATGGGCCACTTAGCTACTAACGTATTAACGATACTAACGTACAGGTCCTTGAACAGGGGGGATTGTGTAGTGGTGTGGTGAGACATATAATTATATTAAGTTGAAATAGTTAATAGTTCCACTCACACATTACCATCTAGAGTGTTTTCACACCATATAATGCGTTCCTGTACGGTTTTGCAGAACCCGAGCATGGCGTTTTGATTTGGTTGATCAGGTTCTGGGATCTGCTCTATAGCATTTGCATATAGTATATAGAGTAGGTCCTTCCAACAGGTGAGTGGTTTGTTTAATCTATTGTTTATGATGTTTCGATCTCTTTCCGGGGAACAGAACACGTGCACCAACTCCTCTGCATACTTGCCTATGTACTTTGTGACCGTGGTTCTATCGACTTTAATGTTGTGGCTAAAGTACTCGGTGCCATAGATGGCGTGGTACAGGCCAGCCAAGCAAACATCCTCTGATTGGTTAAAGTGTTTCAACAAAGACAGAGTGCCGTAGAGGTGTTTATCAAAGGACTTACCCCCGTAGTGGTCAATGTTTTGCGTTAAAGAGCGCACATACCTTAAGGCCTTGAGTTCTTTTTTAGACAACAGTTCGGTATCGTATGTTAACTGCAACCGTACATGCGCTAGTACATCCCCGTGTATAGGTCTTTTTTTCATTACAAATAACACTTACCTTATCCGGTAGCGTTTGCTAGCCGAATACACCCACGTAACCCCATTGTTGGTGTGAATGATTAACTCATCCCCACTAACATAACTGTCCTTAGTGCCCCCGTAGGTGGAGGTATGGATCTCGAGTGCTATGTTGCCGGTCTTGCTCTCCCTTAACTGCACCTTGTCGTTTGTGTTTGTTGTGTAATAACTCATATGTGCGTGTTATCAATTGCGATTACGGTTACCAGCAGGCAAGTACCCAGCTGCCGACATAACTGCTAGTACCGATCTCTCCACCGCCCTATAACTATCGGACTGAAAGGCATATACCGATACCACTTTACCACTTGCTAAATCGCTCTCAAATTCCCGCTTCACGTTAGTATCAGTAGAGTGTTTCTTATCAGCTAAGGACCTGGATTGTTCAAACCCATATAAACGGTTGTTAATGTTTTCTGCACTACCTACCTTAATTATTCTCAATCCCACTACAATAAAATATACCCACCCAATTTTGGCGTTCTCTAACACCCTTGTATTCTTATCTATAAGAATAATGTCCCAGGTACGGTTAGGAAATTCTGACCGTACACACGGTACCACATTCGCTATACGACTCATTTTTAGGATACCATAACGTGTTATGTTTAACACCGGTGGCACTATCTCGTTGATCATCGCTGTCCCAAGACTATGGAAAGGACAGGCAGATGGCATATTGCTTACTTCTTCTACACTACTGTTAATCTGTATCGGATTCATGTTTTGTATGTATATAGTTATAATGTTAAGCTAATCTGTAACAACGTAATGGGGCCTCTTGTAAATGGTCGTTCTTTACAGTTACCTTATATCCCATTCTCTCAGCATATAAATACATGCTACGTTGCACGATCTTATCCGGTACTGGCAAAGAACCCCCAACCGGCAATTTGGCTAGCTTTATGGCCCATGGTGCACGGGGCTTGTATACCCGGGGCTTCACTTCAGCATTTATATCTTTCCTGTACACCTTACCTACCGGTGCGGGCAAGAGCGTTACGTTTACATTTGTGTTGTATCTGTGATTGTTGTTGTTATGTTTCATAAGAATACACAGATTATAAATTACCTAAAACGAAAATCAACTAATAGATAACTATTTTTCGAAAGCCCTGTAACGCATAACTACCTAACAGTATATGTAAATGGGATATCATAATTCCCCCCTATATAGGTTTTTTACCAAAAAAATATGCGCGCGAAAAATTTTTGAGTACCCCAAGAATACGGATTTCCGAAGGAAAGGTAATATAGGAAATAGGCTTTTGGGATATACTAAAAAGTCGGCATGCAACTTTTTAGTTGACTTTTTTTTCAACATATATAATACTAATTTTTGCCCTTATGTATTGATTTTGAGATGGTTTGAAAAAAATACCTGGTTGGAAACAAACATTGGTTATATAGATACTGGTTACTATTTTGCTACGGGCCAAAAAAAAAGCTTGACTATATAGCGAGCCCAATTATAAGAGCCGGCCCTAGCAAGCCTATAAGCAAAGAGAGAAAGAGAGCGTATAGGTGTATGGTGATAAGGTACAATGTATATGGCCTTAACATATGATACGGTACAATGTATAAGGCCTTAACGTATGGTATATGTACACAGAGTGCTTCTTTATATAGAAGAGTATACCCGTGTACGTGGTATGGTACCGGTACAGAGACCGATCTTACACAAGCATGTGTGTGTACGTTACACAGTGCTGTGTAGGTACTAGTAGTAAAAGTTAACGAGTAAGGCTAGTATAAAGAAAAGGAAGGTGAGTACGGATACTACCCACAACGTTAGTTTATCTTTACCACTCATAGGTATGTCATTAAGTGCTTTATCGTAATCGTTATCCATACCATTATTTATGGATGTATCTAAAGTAATAAACTACCACGTAAGGTGATGTGGTGTAAAAGGGCTATGGTGTGCCGGTATGAGTGTACATTCAAATGGTATCACACTTCCGAATTTGGTTGTACTTCTGGATTTTGAAATTCAAATTTCCAAGACCGGATCTATAATCCAATGTACATAGAAAGACCTACTAGACAGAAAAAAGTTAAACCATCTAGTAGGTCAGTCTATGTTGTGTGTGTGTTGTGTCTGTCCTATGTATGTCTAGTCTATCTGACTAGATAGAAGATGTTGGTACAGGCACCAATAAAGGTCAACATAAATGTTCAACGAAGTTGTCTACGGTTTAATGTCTTTGCTGTACCATTAACGTTGATCGTATATGTTTGGTGTACTGGTAAAGTGTTGCTATCGTACTCCTCTACTTGTACAGTGAAGGTATAGGTGCCTGGTATGGTAGGGGTACCAGATATAATACCACTAAAAGGATCTATTGTTAGTCCGGTAGGTAATGTACCTTGTGTGATGGTCCAATTGTAAAACGGGATACCTCCAGTAGCTACTAGTGTTGTACTGTACGCCACGTTGGCACTTGCATTAGGTATACTGGTGGTGGTTAATTGTAAGCTTTTAAACGCTGAGGTGTCCCTTAACTTGTACCCACATGCCTGTGCTACTAATAAGTCTAGCTTGGTCATTATCCACCTACAATTAGGCATTATGCCATTGTACTCATTACCAAAGGCGCCTTTACCTGACTGACGGTCTACGTTGCCTGCTAAATGACTATGCACATCTACCGTGGGCTTATTACCTTGGTACTGCACCACGCGTGGGTCATCCACATACCCCTGGGTCTGGTACTTGTTCCATGTTGTGTTAGCAGTACTAAAACATATTGCGTGTCCGATTTCGTGATGAGATATGGACATTAAGTCGTTAATGGTGTTGCCTAGGTTGGTTGCCTTCCACCAATCTTCAGCATTCGTATCCAATGACCACCCTAGTAGATTGTAGTTACCGTTGATGTACGCCTCGTACCCACCTGACCGTCTTTGTGGTAGTTGTTGGCCGTTAATGGTTTGTGGTCTACCGGCATATGACCCCTCCCCACCAGATGTCTCCGTACTGTTCACCACCCCATACGCATACAACAAGTACCCTTTGTAGGCCACTGAATTGGTCACCTTATGACTGGTAGTGTAGGTGTTCATATCCCATATGCTGGTTGTCTCCGCCCCTACCGGTACTGTGTCCAATCCCGTACCATCAAAGAAGTACATCCAGTCCTGAGCCGATTGAACCGCTATGGCTCGTTTAACCGGGTCATTGAAAAAACCTGATTGATCTTGACTGAAGTCCACCGTGATAGGATAATCTAATGTTCTAAATGGTTGGTCCTGGCTTATTACATGTACATTAACGTATTGAGTGGTTATTGTATTGCCACTATTGGTGGTGATGGTTAATGTGTAGTCCTGATCTACACCGGACTTATCTGGAAAGATCGATACCGTAAAAGTTTTTGGGTTAGTGTCAGTAAACGTTAACTGCTTGACCGGACCAGTACCAGTCACCATACTTGGGTTGTTAAAATAGATTCTAGGCTCTGTAGCTGTAATGGTTACCAGACCAGGTCTCACCGGCACTACATATATCTGTATAGCAGGGTTGGCTACTTCACCTTCCCAATCCACTAACGTAATGCCATGGGTGTTGATGTTACGTCCAAAGTCATCTAATAGGTTAATACCCTGGGTATTAACAACAGTAGTAGGTGCTGTACGTGCTTGGTACGAATACACCGGCACCGTACCCGTTAACGCTAGTAGTAATAAAGCTTTAAGTTTCATAGTATTATATTGGCATCTTATAATTGTTGATCTAATGCCAATAGTAATGCCTGTTTCCTATTCGGCAAGCTTTATTCGTATTGATTTAATGCCTCTGCTTCTGCCTCTGCCTTTACTTTAGCTTCGGCTTCGTTGATTAGCTGTTGCATAAAGTTACGAAAAGCAGCAGGGTCAGTTACTTTAAAACCTGGAGTGTTAACAAAGTATGGTACTGATACCATAGTGCCTTCTAATAGGCCGGCTAGCCTTGCATAGTTAATTGCTTTCATATGATAATGTAACTGGAATACCTTCTTCAATACTTGTGATATGATTAACTTGTTGAATGATAGCACCCTTTAACATATCAGCTTTAATAATCTCATTAGCCAGGTCATATGTTTCGGCTGTACAATATACCTGATCATTTTGCAAAAAGATAATATAGGTTTGTTTTAATTCTTTCATATTAGTATAATGTCTTAAGCTACGTTAAACGGCAAGCCTTAAATCTTTTGTATTTTAAATAAACAACCGAATGAGTTAAACTCCTTTTCAAGCTTATTCATTAGCTTAGTAGCTCCTTCAAGAGTAGCCTCTTTTACTTGCTTAGGAGTAATATCACTTGAAGTGTTTATGTTAAACGTATTCCAATCATTAGAATCACGTGTTTTAATTTGAATGGTATAATATATTTCTTTATTCATTGTTTAGATATAATGGTTACTTTATTGAAGAAAGGCAATAAAAAAGGGATATACCGGTAAGATATATCCCTTTGAAATGTTAATCTACTTGAACAATATTGAAGTTAGCTACAAAATAAGAATCAGCAAAGATTGCATTATTTCTATCGCTATCACCCAAATCCAATTCAGTGTAGAAGTACTTTTCACTATCTTCATCTAATGCTTCTTTTAAATCACTCTTATCCCAAAGAGCCAATTTACAACAAGCTTTAATGATATTAGATCTACTCCACGAAGGTATTTGTACCTCACATGTATTAGAACCAGCTAATGAAGCGTGTTCCCCTACTAATGAATCATCTCTATACACATATTGAATATGAATTTTCATAGAACATTATAATAATGAAACGGAATTGTTTCTTTATTATGTATACATTATGGTTACTTTTTGTATAAAGGCAATAAAATAAAATCCCTTTTTTATGCTTTTTAGCTTGTTCTTTAAAGGGAGAGCTTTATTATAATAATGAGGAGACGTGGACAGATATAATTGGAAGCATATAAAAAATAGGATGTCCTAATTACATAAAAAAAGCCGGCTTTTAAACCGGCCTCTTTTATCAATCTAAATCCTAACTGTAAGTTATTACCCGTTATTGTTTTTTGTTTATATTATTAGGCTTTTGTTGTTGATTGACGACGACCTTCACGAGAGGTGAAGTTAGCTTGTAATGCCTCTAAGCTACCGTGCTTAGCGATTACTTTGTCAATATATGATGGGGAGGTGTACTTTACTTGTTTACCAGTAACCTTACATGTAAGGATTAATGGGAGGCTGTAGCCACGTTCTTGAATACGTTCTGTACGGTTCTTTTCGATCGTAGCAGAACGCTTTTGTTGTGTTGTTGTTGTTGTATTCATGTTTGACATGTTATTTTTTGTTTGTTGTTTAACTAACGAAATCTATTATCGATATAATTTGAAATATTTCAACTGTTTTTATCGATTTGTTTGGATATTAATGGATACCTTGGTTTAATCAGGCAACGTTTATTTTACCGTACTCTTCTATTGTTATATGGAGTTCTCTTTTTAAAACGGGATATCTCTTATGTACCATATACCTTCTACCTAACATATAAGGTATGGTACACAGGAAACCTATGTATGCAAAATAATTTTAAATATTTTTGTTTTTTTGTTGAGTTTAAAAAAATAACCCCCAACCTCTAAAACACTATTAAGTGTGTTTATGTTGTGTATAATTTCGTACATCCTGTGGGTATTCAACTACCTCACAAAACTCAAAACAGGGATCATGAGAAGCATCAGGCTTGTTCAATTCCCTCTTACCCAGTTGCCAGCACCCCTGGGCATTATTCCTTACCAGGTACAAGTACCCACTAGCTATCATGGCTTCGAGGTCACTATTACTAATTGTCTTTATAGTCTTCATTTGTGTAGATTGGCTTGTTACATCTAATGTAGCAAGCCTTAAAAATAAAAAGACTTGCCCTATAAGGGGGTAAGGGCAAGTCTAGCTTTGGATTTATATATGTATTAGTTATAACTTCCAAACTCTAGCAGTCTGTTCATTTATTGAACGACTTACGTAAGATATGTTTAAACGTTTTGAAGCAGTAGAAATACCAGATAATTTGGTCTTCTCTGTAATAAAACTATCTCCCACCTTCATCTTTGAAAATATATAACTATAGTTATTATAACCTCTTATTGCTTTTGTTTGTTGTTTTGCACAAACAGGAGCTGGAACACCAGACTCGATTACTATTGGCATACTGACACTATTTTGTATTTTGACTGACATGTTTTACCTTTTTTTATTATTGTTAATTGTATAGTTGTTATAACTAATACTCTTATAATATCGATTCTTTTTAGTATTAATGCAACTCTTTTTTATTGTTTTTAAAAATAATTTTAATTTATTTTTTTATTATATAATACCCTTTTTCCTGCGCCCAGTCCCCCATTATATAATTTTAGTGCACTCTCGACAGAGGGCAAGCTAAAAAGTTCTCCTTTTTTAAACTTTTTTTCTTGACCTACCCCCATTCGGTCCCTATAACCCTATAATGGGGAAGGTGTGTTCAAATATAATTCTACTATTCGCAATTAATTCGCTGGCAATATGTGTATCCAGCTTTAAACCAATCCGAACATCGCCAATCCACAGTCCCATCCATATCGGCAAGTTTTTGAAACTCCTTACCCACCATTCCCTTACTCGGATTACAGGGTTGCCAAAATTTTACCCCTCCATCCGGTAACCCACTCTCGTATATTACGGGCTCCAATTGCCCAGTGCAAGTAAAAGCTTTTATCGGGAGATCCTCCTCAGTAGGCTGTGTCGTGTACCATATATCACATTGCATACCCCAGACTTACACAAAAAGGGGCATATTACAACTTTTCTGAAAAAAAAGCTTGAAAAAAAATTGGGGAGAGACTAAAGGTAATACGGATTACCCAATGCTATTTCCTTTCGTTCTCTCGTATCAATTACGCTGTGCTTGTAGCATTGCTTCTAGTACAAGTATACTAGCCTTCTTTCTACCAAGGGTAGGGTAACTGGCTAGAATTACTTCTTCCATATACTGTCTATTATATTCTCCAGTTTTAATCATATTAAGCGCAATGTCCTTGATAATGAGCACCTCTACGATAGATGGTTTACCAGGTTGATAATTATCGTTATTTAAATTTGAATGCACTTCTGGATTTAGTTAGACTTCTGGATTTTGAGATTTGAATTTCCCAACCCGGAACTATGCTCTATGGGTTGAGATGTGCAATGGGGTAATGTATGTGGTATATGTATATGGATTTAAATCTAAACAGGGATCTGAATTTGTATATACTTCTGGATTTTGAAATTCGAATTTCTTAAAACGGATATAGATTTTAAAGTAGAGGTAAGTGATAAGGGTACGTCTATATTATATGGTACTGTTTATATCGAATGCTTGTGTAAAGGCTTTTGGTGCCTTGGTCTTATTGGTTTAATGGTACTGAGTGTACCTATTTGGGTCTGCACGCACCATATCAATAGCAAAGGCCTTAGCTGCTTGTAAGAGTTCTGGGTCCGTGGCCACCTTACCATCAATGTCCGTAACTTGTAACCATTCTGTATCTACTGCGTAGTCCCCGTTCCATATAAACTTGGCCTGCACCTCATAAGGTGTACCATTGTACTCAAAGTCGTTGTCATTACTGAACTCTATCTCACTATGCTTTATTTCTTGTATATTTTGCTTAACGTTTTGTTCGTACTTCTCGGCTAAGATCTTATATTGGTTACGCATATGAGTATTATTATTTAGGAGATCCAATTGAAAACATCCTCAAGTTTTAGTTCTCTTTTCTCTTTAAACCCGCTTTCTGTATTAGCATACTTCATTATTATGTTATCCCCTTCTAAGAACTCTATTGACCTTGCAATGTGCTTACCCACCGTCTTTACAAACTTCTTGTTGTCTTCGGTCTTGTAACCTTGAAACTTTAACATTTACCTTAAATCTATTTCTTGTTGTAAACTCATTTTGGTATATTAGGAACTTTCTTTTATTTTATCAAGCCCAAAAGGTCTTTGTATTAGTATTTTACGTATTCCACAGTGAGAGTGTACCTTACCTGTACTATTAAACTCGGATATACTTAGGTATTAACGGATATAATAATGGTTTTTAACCTATTTAGCTATAGGCACTCAGTACGTTAAAGCATCCCTCCAGGTATAGTTAATATGTTATGTGACGTACAACAGTCTGGACGGTATAGTAACTCTCTACGTTCTAATAAAGGCTTAATCTAAAGCAGACAAATCCCATCCCGTTTCTTGGGAACCCCTATCAATATTACGCTTTGTAGCAAAGTACTGTTCTATTTTTGCTTTAACTACTTGCCACCCAGGCAAACCATTATCCGTGCTGAATACCTTATCTAGTGTTATTTTACGTTCAGTACCAGGCTTTACTCCTATCAGGACTATCTCACGTCCTGGCACATCAGCTTCCACAAGCACCGGTACCGTGCCAATAGTAGGCGTTATATTAGGGTCTCTTTCATATTTTTTATACTCTGCTGGATTAATATAAATGATATCCCCTTTTTTAACATCTGGATAAATAATACGTAACATTCTTATACTATCATGGTACACCGATCCTTGACTTTTAATGAGTACTGCTGTATTGTCTCTATAACTAAGATCCTTTATGATGTCGTAATTTGTTGCCCAGTAGCCAATGGTCGGAAGTACTAACTTCATTTTACCCATTAACCCATAAGAATTGTCATGTATTAATTGTTCTTCTTCAGCAGTTATGTTCACCCCGCTATGATAACTTTCATCTAGTGCTGATAAGTTCCAACCCGTTTCTTGTGAACCCTTAGAAACATTTTTCTGTATATTAATCCAATCGTTATACCCCTTCCATAGGTTCTTTATCACTATTGCTGATTCACTACTAGTAGTTGTAACTGCATGAATACCAGCCTTAAAAGGCACAATATCCATTACCATTTGTTCAAATGTACCATTAAGGTAAGGTTCTGCAATATTAATGTCTAAATACGATTTTCCCAGAGCTTTCTTTCTACCAGAGTATACGGTAGGGCCGTAGTATTCTGGTTCCACCACATCCCGAAAGTACTCCAAAAACTTCTTTATTTCAAGTTCATCAGTAATGCCTATATTCTTTTTTAATTCATAGCGCATGGCCCCACCCGGCCGGGTAACCCTACCCGCCTTCTTCGATTCATCTAGAGCAGACAAATTCCATCCTGTATCCTTAGAACCCTTAGAAACAATTTTCTGTGCACCCCTCCAATCGTTATACTCCTTCCACAAGGTCATTATTAGTGCTGCTGATGCACCATCCCATTTAGAACTTATATCTGCATAAGTACCATATCTAAAAGGTTTACTTGCCATAACCATTTGATTAAATGTACCATCAAGGTGAGGTTCTGCAATATTAATGTCTAAATACGATTTTCCCAACTTTTCTTTAGTAGAACTCCCGTTACCTGTAATTCTTGAGTGCTCTGTCTTGTGATACTTTGGTTCCACTACATCACGAAAGTACTCTAAGAACTTTTTTACTTGCAGGTCATCGGTAATGCCTATATTTTTCTCTAATTGCCAACGTATAACTCCTTTTGTTTTTGATTCATCTAAAGCAGTTAAGTCCCACCCTGTTTGCTGAGAGCCTTTTTTAATAATAGCCTGCTGTTGCTTCCAATCGCGAAACTCTTTGTACCAGTTTTTTGCTCTAATAACTTTTCCCTGGTAATTTATTTCCTTACTACCAGTAAACCCTAATAACAATTCATTTACTGTAGAAATTATTAATCTATTAATTAATGCTCTTTGCAAACCAGACAATTGATTAGGATCAAAACCTTGAGATATGTTTTTATCTCCAGCTATATTGTTTATTAATTCTCTTCTTTTTACCTGAGTTAACCATTCATAAAAACCTTTTATGTCTTTCGGGTTTATATCCGGTATCAATTCTTTTATGGTACCTGAGGCTATTTTTACTGCCACCTCCCCATACTTAACTTCTAATAATCTGGTAGTGTTGTCTCTCACTTTATTACTTATATAAAGATAAAGCTAATCTACTATCATTTGTTATACATCAGTCTAAAGCAGATAAATCCCAGCCCGTATCCTTTGAAGCTTTTTTGATAATAGGTTTGATAAGCTTCCAATCATTATACTCTTTCCAAAGAGTATTGACAGCTTCTTTTTGGCTAAGTTCCTTTAAATTTACGCCGGACTGAATACCTTGATCCCATAGTTTATCTGATATGATAAACGTCAAGTATTCATACAACCCATCTAATGATTTTATTTGCTTCCAGCCCGGTCTGCTTGATGAACTAATTGTTTTATTATACTTTGGAGTCGCTATGGTTATCATATACCTAATAAAGTCAAATAGCTCCTTACCATTGATACCAAGATATCTTTTACATGCCTCTAACATACCTGTGGATCCATAAGATTTGCCCTTTGCTTCATCTAAAGCAGATAGGTCCCACCCTGTTTGTTGAGAACCTTTTTTTATTATTGGTTGAATTTTTTTACAATTTTTATATTCTTTGCTTTTTCTAAAGACATCAAACCAAGACCTAAGTTCTTTCAGTGCTGTTTCTAAGCACTTTTTTTCTGCTTTTTCTTTATCTATACCATCTTCAACTACGTTAACATAATTGCTTATAAAAAGATCATCCCATAAACCCTCCAAATTCTGATCAAAAGTTTCTTCTGGATGCCAGGCAGTTATATCACTATAAGTGCGAATTGCATTTGCACCTAACCATTCGTAGAACACTTTATCACAATCACCAAATTCACGCTTTATTATATTATATAAATTACTTGGGTCTTTCGGATCGTTCGGAGCAGATACGCTTTTTTCATCTAGAGCAGATAAGTCCCAGCCTGTTTGCTGAGAGCCTTTTTTGACAATAGCCTGTTGTGCACTCCAAGACTTAAACTCTTTATACCAAGTTTTTATTACATCATCTATGCTTTTTGCTAGTTCTATAGCCCCTCTATTAAACAAACTATAGACACTTTGATTTTTAACGTTCCAAACAATACTTGGCCATTTTGATAATGCTTTTACATACTCTTCTCTCTTATAAGTATCTAACCAAGCATAAAACTCATCTAATTGATTTTGTTTAGAAGAATCAGTAACCTTAAGTTCAGGTAGTGCCTCTATAATTGCTGCTGCAGCTTGACGATATTCATGATTTATACTACCTGGATCATATTCCCCACGTTTGGTGTTTTCATCTAATGCGGATAAATCCCATCCAGTATCTTTAGAACCTTTACTGATATTAGCTTTTACTTTTTTATAGTTCCTGTACCCTGAACTATTATAAAGCTTCTTTATTTCACTATTTATAATTTCTTCAATATTTTTACCGTAATAAGAAGCATTTTCTATTCTACTATTATACCATATTTGAATAGATTCAAAACCAGGTTTAATATACCACTTTAAATCATCTATACTACCTTCTTCTACTAAATGTTTATATAACCATTCAATAAAAATATTAGAATCTGGATAACTTGTTACTAGGTCTTCCCACTCGTAATCAAAATCATTTTCATTTTCATCTAGAGCCGATAAATCCCACCCTGTTTGCTTGGAACCAGGTTCAATGTGTTGTTTTTTACCTAGGTAATACTTGTAATCATCACTATCAAGAAATTCGTTATAGTACATTTCTAAACGATTTATAGCTGATTCTATACATGCTTTTGTACTTCTTTTAGGGCTCGAGTCAGCATAGTTCTCTACTGCATTTTCAAACCAGTACTGCAACCAGTCGTTAGTGTCCTCTTCGTCTCTGAAGTCTTCAAATTCATAGTCATTCTCTCTAAGCAGCCATTGCTTAAACTCTTCAATAGCTTGCCACCCTCTATTTTTCATTAACTTATTAATATCAGCATAATTATATTTTCCGGTCATAGGGTCTGTATTTTCTTCATCTAATGCCGACAAGTCCCACCCTGTTTCCTCAGAGCCCTTATTAACATTTGCCTTTATTGCTTTTATTTGCTTGTACTCAGGACTCTTTAAGAATTGTCTGTAAAACCCTTTCAACATATGTTCAGCTTTAGCAGTATCAAAATTCATATAAACATTACCCCTGGTTACTTCATTCTCCCACCATTCTTGTATATCTGAAATAAGCATTTCTGTGTCTTTGCGAATGAATTTATTAAACCAATCTATAAACAGGTCACTATCTGGCCACGTGCTCACAAGCTTTCGTACATCTCCACCCCACATATGTGCGGATTCATCTAGTGCAGATAAGTCCCAGCCTGTTTCTTTAGATCCTTTATCTATATTAGCTTTAGCTGCTTTATAAGCTAAGTACTGACTATAAAGCGCTTCAAGCACTCGTTTATAACTCTTTTCTAGCTCTTCACTACTTACATTATAATAACCTGGTCTTACTCCAACTGGAGTAGTAAAAATAGAAGTTCTTGTTGCCTTATCCCATGCTTCATCAGATATAAATCTATCAATTCTTACTGCTGGATGTATTTCTTGTATAAAATTAATAAAATCAAATATTTCGTCTTTGTCTTTAATACCTAATACCCTTTCGCACCTACTGTAGGTGTCACCTGCACCGAATGGTATACGCATTCTCATTTTACCCTCTTCATTTATTAGGGTGTACTTTTCTTCTAAAATTTTATATTGATTACGCATGTTTTTCGTCTAGTGCAGATAAGTCCCAGCCTGTTTCCTCAGATCCTTTATCTATATTAGCTTTAGCTGCTTTATAATCTAGATACTTTTTATAAAGATCTTTCATTACCTGTTTGTATTCTGCTTGAAATGATCCTGTAGGACCATAAAAACCGTCAGAGGACGTGTTTGATTTTGATTTTGCCGCATCCCATGCTTGATTGTACATAATATCGTCAACATCGCGAAACTTTTTTACTTCTTCTGGATGTGTCTTGTGTATAAAATTAATAAAATCGATTATTTCGTTTTTATTTTTAATACCTAGTACCTTTTCGCACCTTGCGTGAGTTTCTATTGACCAGGGTGGAGGTTCGTCCGGTATACCCATTCTCCTTTTACCCTCTACATTTACCTGGGCGTATTTTTCTTCTAAAATTTTATATTGATTACGCATGTTTTTCGTCTAGCGCTGATAAGTTCCATCCTGTTTCTTGTTCACCGCTTTTAATATTTTTATATACCCCTATTCTTTCTTCTAAGAGAGGCATTACCCGTAGTATATTAGTTAGAGTGTCTGGACAATACTCCTGTCTTAATTTTGCTGATATTTCTATATAACGATCTACATTTGGACTGTCATCCATTGCGTTAGCATCAACAAATAGAAAATTTTTCCATATAGAACCACGATTACTTACCATACGGCCAAATATGACGTCCTTATTGTTTTGAGCTGGGTACCGTAAGGTGAGAGTATAAGGAGTAATACCACTTAATACATTTTTGCATTCATTTTTTACATAACTAATAATATTAGAACCTTTAGTTGAGAAGTCTTCTAAAAAGTTACTATTACCTAATTGTTTCATCATGCTTATACTACGACCTGTAGCTGCCCAAAAATCTTTCTCCGGAGAATTAATAAAGATATAGTATATATCTTCAGGGTTTGCTTCTACATCTTGTTTAACAGTTAGGGTATTCTTTCCATTAGCAGCTATGGTCTTAGACCAAGCTTCATCTAACTGATTATATTGAGAGAAAGTAAGCACGTATATATTTATGCTTACTCTCTGTAGCTCAATTAATAATTAATACCTCTGTTTGAAAAATTTCTTAAAGGTAAGCTTCTCTATCTTAATAGAGCTCTTATTACTTTCATACCATAATGAACCTTTAAGAGACTTAGCTTCACTTTCAGTTAAGGTATCCCCTTTTCTAGCTTTACCTAATAAGTTCAAGAAGTTTTGAATAGTTACTTTAAGTTCTGGATCTGCTGTACCAATTGCGCCAGCAATACCCGATAACAGTCCGACAACATCTTTAGAAGCTTGCACTGGATCGATTTCTTTATGATAACGGATATCTTTCCAAATTTTATCTAAAATAAATGCAATAACTTCGGGGTGTGTAGCCATCATCATTGTAGCTATTTCCTGGGCTATTTTGTTTTTTTCAGCAACATCACTAGTAATACGCGCTTTATGATAGCGACCTAGTATAGTATCTGTAAAGAACCTTTGTAATGCGTACATGTGTTCTTGTGACTCTCCACTAGCTCCTGAAATAGTGTTGTGCTTACCACTCGGTTTCCAATGCTTCTTTGCTGCTTTTTTCATTATATCCGCCCAATCAAAAGCATGCACCTGCATTACATATTTTACGAAACCATTAGCCCATTCAGTACCGCAACGTACTTTTACAGCAGCTAATAAATCGCTATAAACATTGCCCGTTACTTGCTTAATATCTAATTGCTCATAACCGGGTACATGTGGTATATACTGTTTGAGTAGTTCTGGATTGAGTTCAGGTGCTTGTACACCGTCAGCTTTAGCAGCTGCAATAGCATTATCATATACTGCATACATTGCCTTAATGTTTTTGTCCGCAGCATGTATACTACGAGGGTTAACTGGAATAGCTTCTTCAACAGTAGTAGGGGGTGAAATAAAATTCTTTTTAGGGTTTAACCTAACATAATCAATAATTAGAGGATCAATATTTTCAGATTCAGCCCACTTAAACCACTCTTCTGGAGTAGCAATAAGAACACCAACACTGAAACGGCTCAGCAATGGTTTGTCCATTCGTACCAAACCTTCCATATGAGAACCTAAATTAGCAGCTGCTATCAGCATAACGTTTTTACTCATCGTTCTGCCAGATATAACTCTATCTTGAATAAACTTATAAAGAGTATTAATTACACTTTCATGTGCACGGTTAACTTCATCTAAAAAGATAAACCCAGCAAACTTAGGATTGGTGATTAGTGCTACCCAATCTGGTGGACAGAAAAATACATAACCTCTTTTCTGCATTTGCGGTACATCAGGAATACCAGAAGTAGTTTCAACTTGTAATTGACTTGCAGTAATATCTAGAAAAACGTAATACTTCTCAGGGTTTTGTATAACTTCATCTCTCTTAGCAATATCCTTAATATCGTCAATATAAAGGTACTCTCTATTGCCACGAGCAGGTGTTTTGTATGTTCTAGCAATATTTTTTGCAAAACCTTGAACGATTTGTGTTTTACCGATACCACCTTCACCGAACACTAACGCAGAAGCCTTTTCTCCAGCGAGTGTTTGTTCATGAACTGTATTGAGCATTCTGATAAGCTCAGTAGTTGTCCAAGCTGACATATTCTTACCCTCACCGGCATAGCCTTGTGAAGCCCAACTTGCTTCATCGCCTGCATGTGTAGTGGTATGTGCACCAGGAGCCCTTGTAGCTGTACCTAGAGCTTTTAGTTCGGCTGGTGATAGTTCGTCAATGATTTGCTTTTTCATTATAAAATATTTACTCTAACATTGGTGTTACTATAACTTCTCCGTATGAACCTAAGAAGTTTTTTATTGTCTTAACAAACTCAGGATCTTTTGCGTTTCTATCAACTATAATAAATAACTTACCACCCATTGCTGGTAGTTTTGGTTTTGGTTCTACTTGGCCATCAGTTAAATATATAGTTACGACCGGATTAATTCTTCTGTCTTCTAATAAATCAGCCACACTACCCATTACGGTACCGCCTAGTTCAGCTTTTATAGCATCCAATGTTTTCTCTAGAGACCCGTGATTCTTTAACGGATCGCTTATATAATATGCAGTACTATGCCATAGTACTACCTTAACATCAAGATCACTAACAGTGTCTGCAATTTGTTTAACATACGATAATGCTAAACCAAATTCAATATCTCCTACCGAACCAGATGTATCTAATGCAAATATAGCTACAAGTTTAGGACTATTTGCTTTAATTCTACCTGGCGCTTGATAACCACCGGCTAGTCCTTTGTAGCTTGGTTTTAACCAAGATCTCGTTACCTTATTCTGAGCTGCTTTTAAGTATCGCTTAATAGGTTCTCTCCAATCAACAATCATCGGAAGTGACTGATTAATAATTTTTCTTATATAACCACCACCTCCCTCGGTTCCTCTACCCACACTACCTGGGTTATCAGCTACGTCGAGTTGACCTCTTCTAATTTGGTCAATAATCTCCCTTTCTCTACGTTTCATATCTTCAGGGGTCATTACAGCTTCAGTGTCTTTGTTAACTTCAGCTGCTTGTTCAGCTGTTAAATGAGTATCTGTTTTGTTATCTAACTTTTCAAAATAGTCTCTCCAATTTCCAGTATACTCTTTAGATGGTGGCCCGCCAGGTCCATCAGATCCTGGTGACCCTGGTTCATTACTGTCTCCTGGTTTAGCCTTACCTTGTCCTGGTTTACCTTGTCCTGGCAATCCTGGTTCGTCCTTGTCTTTTCCTGGTTCACCCTTACCTTGTCCTGGTTTATTCTTGCCTTGTCCTGGCTTACCGCCATTGCCCGGTTCCTCACCAGGTATTAAGTCTCCCTTACCAGGTTTCCCTGGAGTAGGAAAGTTTCCTTGACCGGAGCCTTGACCAGTTTTACATTGACTAGGTCCTGGTTCCCCTTTACAGGGGGCTGGCTGACCTTGACCGGGCTTTGATTGATTTTTATCAAACTTCTTTTGTACTTCTTTAGCTAGCTGTTCTAACTGTTCGTAAATTTCTTCACAAGATAAAACCACACCGTTTTTATCTAGCACATTAATAGAGGGTTTTTTTAGACCTAGGTTTTTAAGATCAGGAAATACAAACTCTCCTGTCTGATGGTTTGGTATAATTCCATTCTTAGGTAGCTTATAACCTTCTCCATCCAGACCCCAATTCATTAAAGCATCTGTAGCAATATTCCAAAGTGTATGGTCTCTATTACCTTTTCTATAAAACGTACGATTCAAATGGTGTAAAGCTTCATGAGCGAATACAGCATAGAATTCATCATCAGTTAGTCCTGCACCAAATTTAGAATTAACATATATATTACCATATGGATCCACTGCCATTGTACCAACATAACGATCATTAGAGTTAACTATCTTAATATTAAGTCCAGATATAACATAATAAGCTTCTGGAGCTTTTTGATTAAGTATCATCTTAGCGATAATAATTTTATTTTGTACCAACTCTACAAGCTTAGCTTCCTGTTCATCATTAAGTTTATCAGCTGCAGGCGCCTGAGCATCAACAGCTGCTTTTGCAGCTTTAGCTTCCGCAATTAATTTATTAACGCCATGGCGGTACTCTAAGCGTTTAATATATACTTCCTGTAATGCTCTTGTAAACACTATATTACTTACAGAATAGCTATGTAAAGTTTTTTAAGTTTCTGTTAAAAGATCCGTCTCGGACTTGTTCTTTTTCTTATACTTATCGTGTAATTTATCTGTTATATCTACAGCTGTTTGGGCAATCCAATCCTTATCAATATCTAAACGTACAGGGCAGCTACCCACTAATGCATTAGCAACGGATACAAATATTTGTGCTTTTAATTGTAAGTCCTCTTTACTCATACCAGGACTTATGACTCCCACTGCACTCTTCTACTTATATTATTAATTACTTAGCTTTAGACTGAGTACTTCTTTTAAACCAATCCCTTACATCCTTTATTTGTTCTGTTGTGGCATCATTTTTCATAGTGTTTGCCTTATGACTAATGAAACATACATTACCTTTAACGTATCCTAGCTCAGGAATTATTCTATCCAAAGAGGGGGTGTTATCTGTTACATCTGTAGACCATATTAAAGGTATGCCTAGTGCAGGACATATCATAGCAGATTTTACTGGAAATATTTCTCTTAAATATTCTGTACTAATGTTGAATGGTACTTTTTTTTCTTCTGCACGATCATTGGCCTTATCAATAGTTGGTTGTAAACGCTGTTTTCGTACGGTCTGTCCGGTACGGGCTACAACATATACAACTATTGGATTATCTATCTCTTCGTTATATCCGTTTAAATGGTTTTTTATTTCTTTGAGTACTTTTGTTCCTTTCTTACTATATTCATAAACTTTGTCTAAGTCGTTTAAATTTCCGTCACTTTTCACTTTGTTTGCAAGTCTTGAAATAATTGCTATATTACCCTTTACGTAACCACGTTCCGGTATAATTTTATCTAATTCCGGAGTATTATCAGTTACACCCCCTACAGTTAAATTTAATTTAATCCCAGTAGCAGGACAAATATTATCTTTAGGCCATATACTTAATATGTAGTCAATGGCTTCTTCTCTTTGTTTTTTTGGTGATGTTTGAGCTGCAAAATCTGTACTATAAAAAAAAGGTAAACCTTTTTCTCTTGCACGCTGACGGGCACGCTTTAAAACCAGAACTATTAATTTTCTAAAAAGAGGGTTTGTCGTTTGTAAATTACCTGAATTAAACGCCTGCTTTGCACTTAATAAACTGCTTTTTACTTGGGCTTGATTTCTAATACTTTTTGCTTTTCTTTCTTCTGGAGTCTTTTCTTCATTTGACTTTGCATAATGTAAGGATTTTTGTATAGGCTTATTAGTGTCTAATGCACGCTGCACTTCTTCTCTAGGTCTGTCTTTCCATTTATTATAAATTCTATCAACTATTATTTTTAACTGAGCTGTAGTATAATCTAGATCCGCCTTTTTATACCTTATGAATTTCTTTGGAGTGATTTCATTATTATATACTGGACGGTCCATTACATTGTTAATCCAATTCTCTATTTCAGTAGGCACAAACACGCCTTTAATATCTCGGCCTTGTGGAGTAGCAAGTTGCTCAGTATCAGCTTCTAATACTAGTTCATACTTCTCTCTTAAGACTTTGTACCGGTCTCTCATATACTAATAGTTAGTTATTATACACTATCATGTATAATTTTTATTAGTTTCTTTGTCTTTAAGTTGTCTTTACATTTACATTTACCACAAGTACAGCATTTGGATCTATCTACAAACGCTTTACGGATACTATAAACAACTGCCCCAATCACTACTCCAAATACAATAACTGTTTGTGTCATTTAACTTTTATTTAAAATCCTGTATCTAATTTTCCAGCAGCATTAGGTGCTGAAGTAGCAGCTGACTGAGCTGCACTAGCGGCGGATTTACCAATTTCAACACCTTGGGCATTAAAGTTGTGAACCATACCGTCATTACCTTGTATGTGGAATGCTCCATTACCATCGCCATAAATTGTAGCGCTTTTAAGACCTAATGATTGCATTGCATTTGCTTTAGCGTCACAATCTGCATTAATCTGATCAACTTCCTGACTTAAAGTACTCTTATGGGTACCAACTTGTTGAGCAGATTGAGTTGCTTGATGTAAATCGTTTAATGATACTGTACCACTACCGCCTTGTAAAACTGATTGCAATCCATGTGCGATCTTAACACCACCAGCAATAAGTCCACCTAATGCAGCACCTACACCACCGGCAACAGCACCAGCTTTAGCACCAGCTTTAGCTCCTTGTAAAGCAGCTTTACCAGCCTGTTTCCAGTCTACCTTACCGCCTTTAGACATTTGACCTACTACATTAGCACCACCCTTTAAAGCACCACCAACAACACCAGCACCTGCAGCACCTGCTGCAGCACCATGTGCTACTGAAGCAATTAAAGGAACAATACCACCAGCACCTAATGTAGCGACACCAAGTGCGGCCATTAAAGCCAAACCACCCGCGGCTGTTAGTTTAGGATGTTGTTTCATCCATGCATAAGCTTTTTGAATAAAACCACCTTGTGCTGCTGGAGGTTGAGCAGTAGTAGGTGTAGTGGGTTTAGCTGATGGAGTTGCTGGAGCTGCTGGTTTTGCACTTGGCTTAAGCACTGGAGGTTGTTTACCTGGAGCAGCTTTATTTGAAGCTGGTTGCTGAGAAGCAGCTCTCTTTTGTGCAGCTAACTCTCTACGGCGAACATTACGAGGGTCATTGCTTAGTACTCTAGCTTCAATTAAATAACCGATTGCCTCTTCAAACACTTCGCTATATAAACCATCATCAATACTTTCAGTTGTAGCAGCAACGTCTTGACTGATTTGTTGCTGTTGTTGCTTAACCTCAGGGCTATTTAATAATTGTTGTATACCACTTTCACCAGAAGCAGCTGCTGCTTGAATCTTTTTAAAACCTTCTGGATCGCTTTGAGCGATCTTATTCATGATAGCTTTAATTAAAGGCTGCACTAAAGCGCTCTTTGCACCAGATGCTAAAGCAGCACCTTTCTGTTTAATGGTGTCCCAAAGGCCTTCTTTAATAAGATATGCTTCAAAAGCTTCAAGGTCTCTGTTGAAACCTTCTATTAAAATTTCATTGACCTGTACTTGTTGATACTGTTCAGCAAGTAACCTTAAAGCTTGATCATTCTTCATATTGTATTACTTATGTAATCCAGTACTTTATTATAAGCTTCTGCTAAAATTTTATATTGACCTCTCATGTACTATTACTTATCATTATAATACAATAAAAAAGGATATACTAATTAAGATATATCCTTTTAATGTCGTTAGGGTAGTTAACATAGGTATTGATACAAATGGTATTTGTGTTCTAAAGCTACAGAAGTAAGGTTTTTAAGTTGTGCTTTATTAAACGTAGCATTGTCTTTAAACACACTAACCTCTGTTGCTAAATAGGCCTGTAGTTCGTCAAGCATTACTGCTTGGTGATACCCACCAAGCGACTTAAGCACTGTTATTGCTTTGTTACGTACCGAGGGAGTAAGGTTTTTAGTGATACGATTAGCGTTGTTTTTATAATCAGTATCAACAAAATAAAACCCATGACATAGTTCATGCGCAATTGTATGCTTGTCTCCATTAGAACCGATAAGGTAGTAGTTGTTCTTTTTTTCTAACGTACTATTAATCTTTACATGTATCTCATGTATTACTTCATCGTAGTAATTGTAATCTTTGATGCCTTTACGGTAAAGCTCCGCCACCACATTACCTGGTACATTAAATCCTTCCCAATCGGCTGCATACGTAAACACTCCTTCTCTTTGTTTAGAGTACTTGTGCATAAATTCAATCAAAGTGAACTGCTTATTACGAATACCTGTTAATGGGGATTCGTAATACTCCTGCACCCTACAAAACGTCATTGCCAACTCATATACATCCTTAATAGTACAAAGATAAATACCAGGGTACAGTTCTTTAAGGCGGTATCTTACTTTCACTTGTCTTTTTTAATCTGCTTTAGTATCCATAATAGCGTTGCTACTAAGTTAGCAGCAAGCAATAATAATATAATTTGTAATAAATTGTCTTTAAAGTTCATATGAGTGTTCTTTAGTTATTATGTACATTTAATATACTCTGCCCAAACCTTCATTCTTTGTTGCCAGTCTTTATACAATAGTAAAGCTTCTCTAGTGTCATCGGTTACGTGCTCATATGAAGCTTCTAAATCCTCAACAGTTTTAACAATATTACCCTTGTAATACGTTTCAGCAAAGTACTGAATGTGTTTGAATGCTTCTGATAGTGTCATATTACTTGTTTTTCGATTTCTTTTAATAATCTAATAATTTGATCGAACTTTTGATCAATGGTCTCGAACTTTTGATCAATAGTCATTGCTGCAAAAGCAGCATCAACTACTACAGGCGCATTTGTGACTTTATCGGTAGAAGAATTGTTTTGTTGCATATTAAGTTACATTATCGTACTTTAACTACAACAATCAAGCTTTATTTTTTTATCACTCTCCAAGGGTAGTTTGCTCTATCCAATACATTACGCAGCGTTCTTAAAGTAATTTTATGCTTCTCTATTATTTGTTCTTTCGGTAAACCGTTCTTATAATCGTTTACAATTGCTTGATGTTTTTCTTTAGAAGTCCTTGCTGGTGTGTTACTTCGTATCAATATACTGTACAAAGCAGTCATACCTAAGTTATAATTGTACATCAAGTCCTTTATGCGCACTCCGTTCTTATACTCTTCGACTAATGTTTGTACTTGTTCTGAAGTTAGCTTTTCAGGGCAAACCTCTAAACGTTTATTATCTTCATTTAATAGTTTCCAAATTGCAAACCTACTCACCTTGTACTTCTTTGTAAGCAGGTTCATACTTTTACCTGCATCGTACTCGTTCCTAATAGTCTGTTTTAATTGTTTTGGTGTGTTGTGTATAACAGCAAAAGACATACCTTTATGTTGTATTCTTTTTATTAAAGGTCAATATCTTTTTACATAAAAAAACACTAACCAGTAAAGGTTAGTGTTAATTGTGAGTAAACTGTTAAAAGTATTATAGTACTTTTGTATTGATAGTTGTTCTTACTTTGTTATCAACGATATAGCCAGCTACTTGTGCTGTAGTAGCAGCAGCATTAGCACCGAAAGTAACATTAACCTTTAAGCCACCCTTTAAGGTAACAAGGCCAGATGTTTTGTCGCCGCTTAATTTTCTTTGTGCATCGACTGTCTTTTTGTCGATAGTTGCAGTCCAAATTGTATTAGGGCCTACAACGAAATTTACAGTTACGACTAGTGCGTCTGTAGCAGTAGCGTTTACTGTGCAATTTGGTGTTAATGTAGTTGTCTTAGTGTTACTCATAGACAATTACTTATTAAATTTACAGGCCATATTAAACTGGTTTGGTATTATTTTTTAAAAAAAAGACCACCTTTTTAGGTGGTCTTCATATATCTCTAAACTTTACTATATGTTTTAACGTTTCTTACATTTACCCTTACACTCTTCATCACAATCTTCATCACATTCTTCATCGCAATCTGTTTCGTCATCATCTTCATCAACTTCTTCTTGTTCTTCTAATTCGTTGATTTGTATGACTTTTTCTCTCAATTCAGTAATATTATCTAAGGCACTATTGATAGCATATAGGGATTCATTTACTAAATCCTTAATGGATTCAACTTTATCGCCTTGTTCGCATTTTTCAAGCAACTCTATGGTAGCTTGGAGCAAGTCTGCACTTAAGAGCTCGAGTTTTTCAACACTGGTAGTATATTTTTTATTAGTCATGGGAGTGACAATACTTACAGATGTTTATTGTACTGCTATCTTTAAAGTTGTTACTTTAAACGAACTTTAATACAGTTCATTATTAATCTAATATACGTACTAATATGGAATGTGCTATATCCTCGTCAAAGTAGTACTTCTTGTTTTTAGATATAACTATAATACATTTAGAACCATGTATTTCGTGCTTGTTCCATCGTTTTATTTCACTACCCTCTGCAAATCCCATCTCTCTCAAACGCAACACAGTGCCGGGATTGCCTATAAGTTTAACAATAATAGCCTTCTTCTCGGGTGGTATTTTACATGAAAACACTATATCATCCATGATAAGGTCTTTTAATGGTGTGTATTAATTAAGGTTTCATTAACCAGTGCGGGGCACCTAAAGCAGCCATCTTTGCACGGCTAAAAGCTATTCTTTCAAATTCATTATCTAAACGATCTGTATCCATTCTTTTACCGAGCCCTAACTCCTCATCGGTTATATCAATACCGAACTTCTTTTTAATCTTATCTTTAATTTGTTTTGGAGTGATATGCTTATTGGCTGGATCCTTTATAATAAGAATAATCTCGTTTTCTATATCTCCGGACTTAGAAGAATTCTTTTCTACTACTTGATTATACTTCTCTTGTAAAATGTTGTACTGGTTGCGCATATCAGTACTTACAAGCTCATACAAGTTTCTTTTGTTTCTTTTATCCAGTTAGCTTTAGCTAATAAAGCCGCATTAGCATCTTCACACAACTTACCATATACTTTGAAGAATTGTCTGTTTGTAGTATAGGTGTAAGATTGCTCATTATATTTCCATAAAATCTTAGTACTACCATCCTCCGCGTCTAGGTATGTAGGTTCCCATTCTTTTAATGTGGATATACATCCGTCTATAAATCCATTAGGTTTGTAGTAATAATATATAGCCACAAATCCTTCATCTACCAAATAACGAAGTAGATCGTGTTTCATAGTTTTATTGTAATTAAAGTTTAAACTATTTCCAAAATTCTAGTTTTTTGTCAGTGTAATAATTAAACATTTCTTTACCTAATACTTTTATAGCTGCAGGGCTATAACGTTTAAGTTTAGGTTTAATGTCGTGTAATCCTTTATGACCGTAAACTTTTTCATCGTTTTCAGGTTCAGGGTTAATAATATTATTAAAATTATGTTTAAAAGGTTTAACATTTAAAAAATCATATATTCCGTTAATAGTTTCTTTAGGTTTATTAATTAAATCATTATATTCAATTATATAAAAACATTCCTTATATTCTTTAAAACCTTTTTGAAAGTTTTCCCACTGAATGGACAGACCATCTTTCCATATTTGATAGCATAAATTTTCATTATTTAATATACTGTGCTGTGTAACGTATTTTGTTATAGGTCCCGGGTTTATAGCCTTTTCAAGTAACATCCAAGAAGCAATAATTTCAGGCACATCTCTTACAGTAGTTATAAATTTAGGTTTGTCGCCTAAAATTTTTGTCATAAGTTCTATATTACTTTGAGCAATTCTATTCTTATCAAGTATTATAGGTTTTTTTATGTGTTTATAACAACCATTAAACAATCCCTTATATGTATTATATTTTTGTTCGAGTGGATTGTTTGTTAAATGTTCAAAATAATGTGCCCATCTATTATCAATATCGATAATTAGGTTGACTAAACGACTAGTACCAGATACATATATGTCTGGATTTTGAGATAATATTGAACCTAGCACAGTACTACCAGTACGAGGCAAACCAGATAAAAAGTAAAACTGCTTAGACATGTACTTATTATTTGTTAAATTAACATTATGTCAAGCTTGTTTTAAGTGTATACTAGTAATTTTTAGTATTCCACAGTGAGCAGTACATTAAGACCGCATATATAATTGGATATAACTACGTATTTTTGGATATAATACGTGTTATTTTATTATTTGTAAGGGTTAAATATTTTTTTCAATCCAAGATATTAAGGCATCCCGGTGTTGTACTCCAACTATTAAGTTTTTATAAATCCCATCTTTAAAAAATAATAGTGTAGGAAACCCACGAATACTAAACTTTGTTGGGGTGTATTTATTATCGTCTGCGTTTAATTTACCGAACATGACATCGGGCATATCACGAGCCGCTACGGATTCAATAATAGGAGCATATGCTTTGCAAGGACCGCACCAAGGAGCCCATACATCTAATATTGCATATTTTGAGGATTTAACAAAAGTTTCAAACGAACTATCAGTAACTTCTTGCACTAATTCTTTTGCTACGTTAACAAGGGGTGTAACTGGCAAACGAATAGGTGCTGGTGTAGAGGTTGCTTCAACTGGTACAGCTTTTGTCTTTCTTTTACCTTTAGGCATAATGCGAATAATTACATTATGTTAATTTTATTCAACTATTATATACTTGTAGGGGTGTGAGGCTTTGTAGTTGGTTTAGCTAATGCAGCAGGAGATTCCTTAGTTAAACCTTTCCAGCGATCCCCAAGTGCTTTTACAAATGGATTCTTTGCGAATGGTTTCTTTTCTGCTTTCTTAGCTGGTTTCTTTTTACGAGCCTCTTCAATAGCCTTAGCTATTGGATAGTTCTTGTTTACTTCTTCTAAATCGTTTTGATCGGTATCGACTACTGTCATATACTTCTCAGCTAATAGTTTATAAACGTTACGCATTGTAGTAATACTTATCTTTTTATATACTATTATCTGTACAAACTAACAGAAGTGCTACAGATAAATCCGGATTAAACCAATTATTCCGAACCTACTAGATAGTTATAAAGACCTTCTGTAATGTTAATTGAATCCTCTACAAGAGTATTAGATGGCAGATTCCAATTAGTAACACTTCTTTCGGCGTTAATACGTGAAGCTTCCACTTTATGACGGTATACTTCTTGTGCGAAAGGTATACCGAAGCGTATTAACAAATCGCCTTTGAGTTTATCGTAAGTTACTTCTACTGGTGCAGAATCTGTTTTTTGCTTTTTATTAAACATATAATGTTATTTATAAAACTTGTAAAGTTGTTCAATATAATATACAATAAATGATGGATTTATTATTAAATAAGATTAAGTTAAATATAATTATATAAAAATGCCTATAAGCTATAAACATAAAGTAATCCTTGTACATATACCTAAAACTGCAGGTACTTCAGTTTGCCCTATTTTAGATATAAACTATACAGAAGACTTTTATACAGAAGGAAATAAACAAATAAGAACAAAGTTTATTCCAAAAGAAAATTATACTCCAGAAGAGTATACTATGTGTATTGATAAGAACTTACAACACCTTACTTTAAGAGAGCTTAAGAAAGCTTTTAAACCAGAAATATTCGAAACGTATTTAAAAATATCCATTACTCGTAACCCTTACGACCGTTTACTATCAGTTTACAAATACAGAGTAGCCTCTGGTGTTAAAACTGATCCAGCTACAGTAGAAGAGTTTGCTGAACAGGCATTCGCTATGGATACTGTCACTCGTAATAGATTGTATGATGGTCATATGGAAACACAAACTTCATTTGTAATAAATGATGAGGGTAATTTTAATACCATGAACAAAATTTATAGATTTGAAAATCTTGTTGAATGTTTTCATGATATGAACAAACTTGCTGGTAAAATAATGTTTCCAGTTTTAAGGTATAACGGTATTTGTAAACATGAAAAAGTGTTTAGTCAAAGACTAAAAGATATGACATATGAGTTTTATAAAGAAGATTTTGTTAACTTTGACTATAAGAGATAATTTGATTTAATTTGTATAGTATATAAGTTATAGTATGAAAGAAAATACATTATTAATAAAGAAGTTCTTTACTAAAAAAGAATGTAAAGGTATTATAGAAAAATATGCAGGGAATTTACCTAAAATGACTGTATTAGGTGGTGATAATAAGGATGGTTATAGAATAGCTGATGGGACATGGATACCCAAGAATGTTAATGATCCTGTTGTAGAAAAATTTAAAAACAAAGTAGCAGAAATAACCGGCCTGCCTGAAGAACATCAAGAACTACCACATTTAGTACGTTATGTTGTAGGGGGGGAATACAAACCACACCAAGATTTTTTTTGGCCAGGTACGAACTACTATGACAGTTCAATGAAAGAAGGTGGTAATAGAGCATTTAGTTGCTTGCTCTATTTAAATGATGATTTTGAAGGCGGCCAGACAGATTTTCCTACATGGAAATTAACCGTAATACCTCAAACTGGATCTATTATAAGCTGGAGAAACATGAAAGAAAATGGAGAGCTTGAAAAGGATTCTCTCCATGCAGGATTACCTGTTACTAAAGGTGTGAAATATATATTAATTGTTTGGGTAAGAGAACACGCATACAAAGTAATAAGATAGTTTTTTATATTTATTCTAACTTATTACCTGTTTTGCTTTTACTTGTTTAAGTATATCTCTTTCTGGCGGTTTATTGGATATAACAACACCAATAACTTTTATTTGAGTGGGATCTACTAGCACCCATTGCTTAATTTGCTCGTTCCATGTATATCTCTCATCTCCAACGATGAGCGGTGGTTGTACTGGGGACTTCCATTTACAATCTGTTTCATCCAATTTCCATGAAGGGTACGGTTTAGGGGGTATAAAGGCATTTAACTCTTTATTATACGTATAACCCGGTACCGCCCAGTTTTTAGGTAAACCAGGTATTTGCGTTATTTGTAAAGCAGATGCTGAACGTACCCATGTACCAGTTAAACAGAGTACGTTATTAATATAATTAGGACCACTATTTCGGGCTGCTGCCGTTCGTGGTATGTTTATAATCTGTAAAACTTTATTAGTGTCCGGTTCTATTTCAGCAAATATAGCCATAAACTATATTTAAAATATATATATTATCATTTAACTACTAGGGGTTTTTTACATTAATCACACCAACACCATCAAATGCATCTATAGTGTTAGTACTTAAATATCTCGAAATTGGTATCGGTGTGTTAGTTGTTGCTGCTGTAACAAACATCGAACTCACAGCAGTTACTACAGATTCATTCGTCCATTGCGGGTTATCATAATTATTATCACTTGATAGTATATTAGATAATGTAGGTAATAATATTAAGCCTGCCGAACCTGCAGGTGCAATTGTATTATTTGATAGATAAAACACACTTCTAAAGTACACTTGTTTACCGTATGCAAAGTCAACCACCCGAGTAATTTCAATACCAGATAAAGAATAAACTTCTGTACCGAAATTTACTACCGGCCAATTGGGTGTGCTTTTAGCTAAATCTAACGGTATTGCATCATATGGCATTACCTTAAAACTAGATAAAGTTATGTTTAAAGTTGAATCAAAAATTATAGTCATATGATATATGACGTATATTTACACTTTACAATAAAAAAAACAATATAAAAACCCTAAAATGGGTATGAATAGTTGAACTTTTTTATATCTTCAGCATACAATTCTTCTACAATATTTTTAGTTTCATTATCATAATACTCTTTATATGGTTTTGTAGATATGTATTTAAATCCAGTATATATGTTTCTACGATCTTGTACTGTATTAATATGTAACATGTTAACTATTTCTAAATCAAGATAATCTTCAAGCGGGGTTATATCTTTTACTAAATCTTCTATTTTAAAATATTTAATATTATTATAATTTATATCATTATACCAGGATTGTTGATAATAAGGCTTTGCTCTTGCGCGGATTGATCTTATAAACCCTTTTTTAGTTATGTTTTGCCAAAATTTTTCTTCGTTATCAGGTAAAAAATGCCTGTACTTTTTAACAGTAATCGCCCATTTTTTAAAAGGTATATGTTCATAATATTCTGGGTAATTTACCAAACACATGTCTTCTATGAATAGATATGTAGATATAAATAAATCCCAAGGGTTTCTTACAACCTGTATTACTTTATACTGAGAAATAGTCGATTGAGGTATACTATATACATTTAACATTTCTTTAAAAGTCAAATGTACTGCTCTATACTTTTCGTCGTATGTATAACTATTAGGTAATTCATCAAATTTTACCCCACCAGCTTTTAAACTATTCACTAAAGAGCCAGTGCCTGTTTTTAAAGGCAATAATAGTATTAGTTTATTACTACTTGAAAACGATTCGTATTTAGAAAATGTACCATTGTACTTAATCTGTTCAACTATTTTAGTTGTTTTTTTGTTACTCATTTTAATGCTTATATATTATTATTTTTTTTGAAAAAATCAAATATATAAACATTAAATTATGTTAAGTAGATGAGTTACAAGCATTACATATTCCGTTATTAGAATAGTTTTGAACGCAATGTGAACAACCACTATAATCATACAGACAATAATAGCAGGGAGCATTGGGACCAGAGCCGAAAGCACACTCAGAAGTTGTAGCACCCCAATTTATATTACTGTAACCGTTAAATGTACAGCCCCCCGATGGTGGTGGTGGTGGTGGTGGTGGTGGTGCTGGCGGAGGCGGTGGTGGTGGTGGCGGTGGTGGTGCGCAGTAACAGCATCCACAGCTAAAACCAGTGTTGCTTCCATATGTTCCGCAACTTCCATTAGCAAATACATCGACGTTAGAACAACCATCGCAATAAGAATAATAATACGTTCCGTAACCATCACAATAACCGCATTGACCGTTTACGTTGCCTTGATTAGCTCCGTAAGTACCGCAACTACCATTAGCATAGACGTTAATTAATTGACTACCACTGCAGTATGCATAGTAGTATGTACCGTAACCATCACAATAACCGCATTGACCGTTTACATTACCTTGATTGACTGAATATGTACCGCAACTACCGTTGTTATAGACGTTAACTAGTTGACTACCTGAACAATAAGCATAGGCATACGAGCCGTTTGCAGGACATGGAGTAGGTGTTGGAGTAGGTGTACGTGTAGGGGTAGGAGTAGGAGTAGGTGTTGCTGTTAAAGTAGGTGTAGGGGTAGGTGTCTTTGTAGGTGTTGGCGTGATTGTCGGTGTAACCGTTGGGGTAGCTGTTGGAGTTGGAGTAGGTGTAGGGGTAGGTGTCTTTGTAGGTGTTGGCGTGATTGTCGGTGTAACCGTTGGGGTAGCTGTTGGAGTTGGAGTTACAGTAGGAGTAGGTGTTATTGTTGGGGTAGGAGTAGGTGTAGGGGTTCTTGTAGGTGTTGGAGTAGGAGTCGAATTCGCAGCTCTCAAACCTAAATGCAATAACGGGGCTAATCTTGCTCTTTGCGGCATATTCTATTATTTATATTATGTTGTTATAGTTTTTTTAATATAATGTGTAATATTAATTAAATTTATAGTACTTATCTAGCCAACTACTTGCCATGAAGATAATGCATCGTTCCAAGTGTATTGTTTACCGTCGTTTGGTACTGGTAAACTGGATTTATATGTACAAGATGTTTCATCAAATGTAAATGAAGGAAATGCTTTTGGTGGTATAAATGCGTTTCTGGATGAATCGTACATCCAGCCTACAATAGCCCAATTCTTAGGAAGTGTTGGTTTTCTGTATGCACTAGCAGGAGATGTTACATTTGATTGAATCCAAGTACCACCAGAAACAATAGCTAGATAACTAGCTCCACTTAAAGCATTTAAACCGGTTACAGTAGCAGTTTCTGTTACTATATTAGTAGTTTCGTCAATTTTACCGAAAAAAGCTGTTATATGTGCACCGAGTTCCATATTAGTATTTATTGTTAATACTTATTTTAAACCACATAAGTTATAAAAATAGTTTATTTGGATTTATTATTAAGGTTTTCTAGCATTTCTACTAGTTTTTTTACTCTATAGCGCTTGCCCTTATATTCTATCATATGATCGGGTGGCAACTTTTTAAAAAACGCTAAACTGTTGTAGTAACTTTCGTTTTGTGCTTCTGCCATAATTTATTAAAATCCTGTATGTGGATTACATACAACAGGTAGTAATTGGTTTTTAGATATAGTAGGAGTAGAGTAATTTATTGTTAATCCCATACCACCACCGCCTTGGCCGTATTGGATTCTTATAGGATAGTATGTTCCCGCTTTTAATGTTATGGTACCGCTTTTTTCTACTATACCATGCACGTTACCATTATTAACTAATGCATTACTTGTAGTGTATCCATTTAATGCGTTTTGACCTACCCACAAATAACTTGCGTCATCACTGCTTGTATAAAACGTATATGTTTCAGTAGTGGTAGGTATAAAATAACCTAAGAACTGTTGACTAAAGTTTGTACCTGGATTACTTGGATCTAAACCAAATGGTACTAAATCAATACTTGAAGCTAGTACCGTAGCAGTTGAAAAAAAGTTTACATTATCATTAAAGTATCCACTATAAAGGGTTTCAAGTAACCCAGCTACAAATCCTGTATCATAATCTTCTGCATAAGGTACTACTGGTTCATTATAAACAAAACCTGGTACGTTAATAGCTCCTGCAGATACGGAACCAGTAGTAACACTAACAGTACCTTTTGTAGCTATAATGGTTTTATATTTTGCATTAGCGGTTCCGCCTGTTTTATAAACAGTCATTGGTGTTTGATCACCACAATTGCGGTAAACAGCTGATATAATACCAGCACTATTATAATAAAGATCATAGCTTGCGCATGCCATATTAAATATTTATACAAAACACTTTAAGTTATAGGTACATAAAAAAGCCTGCATCACTGCAGGCTTTGTTGCAAGTATGTACTATATGTTAAGGAGCACTTACTTCGTATACTTCAAGTAGTACGTTACCGGCATTGCCGTTCAACCCTATTACTGTTGCTGTATAAGCACCAGGTTGTAAAGTTACTAGTACTGCACTATCGGTACTACCACCCATGAGTGGGAATGCACCGACCTGGGCTGCAGTTGAACCTAATGCAGCTGTAGCACTTACAGTAACATTATTAGTCCATCCTGTATTAGTTGCAATAACAGTACCGGCACTGTTATAAACACTTAACTTTGGTGTAGACAATACATTTGTAACGCCGTAGTTGACTAATGAAGGACCAACAGCTCTAATAAGAACTGTTTCAGTTGTGTTGCCTTGAATGATAAACCCAGCCGTTAAGGTATTACCAGCAGCTAAGTTACCTCTTGCAGATAGGTTAACAATACGGGAAGTAGGATCTGAAGCAGAAGCATCATAAATCTCTACTAATGTATTACCGGAAGTGTTACCAGTTACTATAGCTGTATAGTTACCTGGATTAAACGCAGCGCTTAGTGCAGCATCCTTTGAACCTGCAGGTAATGCGAACGCACCAACAGAAGCAAATGTAGAAGCTAATGAGCTATTCCATCCACTATTAATACCTAATACGTTTGTATTAACATCGTACACGGTTAATGTAGGAGTGGCTAACGGGGTAGCAACATTAAATGCACCTAGTGCTGGACCAACACCACGTACTAATACGCTCTTTGGAGCTGTGCCCTTAACTACGAAACCTACTGTATAGGTACTTGTTGGAGTGATGCTACCTAATGCAGAGATGTTTACTAAACGAGTAGTAACACCAGATACAACAACGCTATTAGTTGTTGATACAGCTGCCCCTGTACTATTAGTTACTGTTAATGTGTAGGTTTTATTAGCCGTAACATTAACTGTATAAGCTGTACCAGATACTACTGTACCAATGTTAGGCGTAATAACACCTGTACCGTTAGCAAATGTAGGTGTTAATGTAATAGTACCACCACCATAAGGCAATGTAGCAGGTGCAATCGCTAAATTACTAATAGTTGGGTTTGGCACGATTGTAACTGTTTCTAAGGTTTGAGTAGTTACTGCACCAACTGGGTTAGTTACTGTTAATACAACGTTACCAGATGTCGTTGGATATATTGTATAAGTCTGACCAGATACGACGTTACCAGTTACCCCAGTTAATGTAGCAGTACCACCTGTAAAGACCGGCGTTACTGTAATAGAACTACCAGCAGCAATTGAAGTTGCTGTAATAACATTCGAGCCAGGTGTTGTTGGTGCAGCATATACATTAACTTGAGCATTCTTAGTAATAACCGTACCTGCTGGGTTAGTTATTACTAACGAATATAATGTACTTGCTGAAGGTGTATCAGAGTAACTATTACCAGATACTACAGCGCCTATGTTAGGTGTAATGACAGCTGTACCATTAGCAAAGTTAGGCGTAAACGATACCGATTGACCTAATGTTAAGTTAATGTTGCCTGTAGCTAAAGCATTAGCTGTTGGAGCAGCATATACATTTAACGTTAATGGCTGAGTAATAGCCGTACCAGCTGGGTTAGTTACTGTATAGTTATATGTTGTAGTAGCATTAGGTGTTAATGTTACTGTAGCAACGCCGTTGTTAGTTGTTATTACCGCGCCTGTATTAGGTGTGATAGAAACAATACCACCAGCATAGTTTGCTGTAAATGATACTGTTTGACCTAATGTAATAGCATTAGTTGTAAGAGCAACATTATCTGTTGTAGCAGCAGCATATACATTAACTTGAGCATTTTGTGTAATAGCTACACCGGATGAATTAGTTACTGTTAATGTATAAGCTGTATTAGCTGTGGGTGTGTCAGAGTAACTGTTGCCTGATACCACTGCACCGATATTAGGTGTAATAGCACCGGTACCGCCTGCAAAGTTAGGCGTAAACGATACTGATTGACCTAAGGTAAGATTAATATTACCAGTTGCTAATGCATTAGCTGTTGGGTAAGCTAAACCATTGAACGTAAAGTTCTGTGTATTAGCTGTATAGTTAGATGTACCGTTTTGTGTAGCTTGAACAACTACTGGGTTAGTGTCTGTTAATGTTAATACACCGCTATTAAGTGTAGCATTACCAGACACTAATGTATAGGTAATAGTACCACCAGAAGGTGAAGTAGCATTTAACGTTACAGGAACATTAACTGTAGGTGTTGGAGCTGATGGTAATGTAATAGCCTGTGAAGCTTGACCGATTACTAAGCTACCACCTGTTGTACCATAATAATATGGTTCCGTAATAGAAGCTGTTACTGCATATGTACCAGGTAATGTAGGAGCAGTAGAACCACCTGGATAATAAGTTAACGAATAACTTAAACCGTTAGGTGTAGTTGTTACTGCCGGGTTAATAGCATTACCTGTATAAGCCTGAGTTGTATTGCTTAAGGTAATAGTACCTGCTTGAGCAACACGAGTTAATGTAATACTATTATTAGTTGTTGTACCTGCAGGATTGGTTACGGACAATGTATAGTTAGTAGTAGCTGTAGGTGCTACATATACAATTGCATTAGAAGTAACGCTACCAACATTAGGTGTAATAACAGCTGTACCGCCAGAGTAGTTCGGTGTTAAAGCTATTAATGAACCAATTGTAAACGATGTACCGCTGCTTGTTAATGCAGCTGTTGGTACTGGATATACTGCAACACTATTATTTGTAGTAGCTGTAGCGTTGTTAGAGCTTGTTACTGTTAATGTATACAGCGTATTAGTTGTAGGAGTTACTGTATAGCTGTTACCAGATACAACAACACCTACACCATTATCAATAGCACCTGTACCGTTACTAAAGTTAGGAGTTAACGTAATAGTACCCCCTGCTGTAATAATAGTCGGTGATGCATTTAAACCACTTGCAACAGGTGCTGGTGGTGGTGGCGGGGCTGATATCGTTACTGTTGTACTTGATATTGTTGTAACACCACCAGATGTAACGTTAACATTATATACAGTAGTAGTTGTTGGAGTAAAAGAATATGTGTGACCGGATACTGCAGAAGCAACTAATACTGTACCGGAACCATCTGTAATAGTACCTGTACCGGAATAGAATACTGGAGTAATAGAAACTGCCCCAGAAGTAGGATCAATTGTACCAGCACTAATCGTTGGAGGTATTGTAGCTAATACGCTTGATACACTCATATTAGATAAGCTGATGTATAATGTAAACTGAGTAGACTGACCTGCTGTTAATGTACCAACATCCCAAGTTTGACCGATACCAGTATCACTTGTAAATGAATTACCATCTACATATGTATTAGTATCATATAAAGCTGAGTTATATAATTGATAACCGCCACCGAAACCTATATTGACGAATCCTTTTGCTCTTGGATCTGGAGCAATTAAGAAAATGTTAGCTGATGTTGTTCCGCCCGTTGAAGCAGCTTGTACAACTGAATAACCGTCTTGAGCAGAAGTATTAACAATATTATTAACTGTTGTATAACTACCGCCAATATCTACTGTATTATCAGGGTCAACGTTCCAAGTATAACGAACGTGGTTTAATGTTGTACTACCTACGTTCTTTAATGTTACTAATATAGTAAAGAACTTATCTGATACACCTAGATGAATGTCTTGTGTAACCTGTAAATTGTTGTTAAATGTAGCTAATGCTTCTGCACTTGTATCCGTTGTACTACCGCTTGGTGTTGTATCTGTTACACCACCAGCTACTAAACCTGTACCTGCTGTATAACCACCACTATTATTAATAGCATTAGCAGCATAATTTGTAGAGCCAATCTGATAACCACATCCCCACGACACGTAAGGCGAGCCAGGCATAAAGTAATCAAAGTCGCCAGTATTGGAACCGACCACTAAGCCGCCTGAGTTAGCTACATTAGTATCCATACCAATAATGTTTCTCGAGGCTGTACCAGAGAAACCAAATGTAGATGGAGCTGCTGTATTATGTGAACCGAATGTTCCTATAGGACTAATGCCAAGTTCAATGAACTGACCACCAATTAAGACTTCAGTTGCTGTAGCGCCATTAACGCTATTAGACTGAGTCACATGGTGTATGCCCTGATTGGTTGCATATACTGATGCAACTGTTAAGAACATTACTGTTAATAATGTGAATAGTTTTTTCATGCTAGTATATTTATATAGTAAGTCGAGAAAAGCTCCACTACTATTATACTGCTTTGCAATACAACCAGTTATCTTAACCTAATAACAGTTCAGAAGCTTTTTGTTCGTTTAAAGGTTTCCACCCGGCTCTCTTAAGCTTATCTAGTTCGCTTAACGTGTCATTAATACTCGGTTCATTTATATGTGTAGCGGACGCTATTAAAGGATATCCATTTAAAGCTATGGTTGCTGCCTGCACCTGCATACGGTGTTCAGGAGAAGCATATGTACCACTAGACGCGCTATTAATTATTGCATGTGCTTTTAAAGTATTATTTTTATAGTAGTTAATGAGCTCTCTATTAAGCATACTCGTTTCTGAGTTAGGATTATTATCAACTGCTTTAGCACCTTGTTTAGCCATTATATTAACATAATCCATCACACCCTCTTTTAAGTTATTCATGCTATAATATTTATGTGTAGACACAAAAATCCCGCTCTTTATTTTAGAGCGGGATATGTTGTTTTATTTGTTGTTAATTGTTATGAGACCCATCACAATTACCGTTTGGATCTTTTGTTTTACCACACCCGCAGGTACCTTGTGGTTTATTGCAAATATCTTGTACCGATTCTTTTTTTACAGAATCAGTAATTTGACCATTGACGTCTTTTTTCTTTTTCGGTTTTGTTGTTTTAGGGGCTTTAGCCATATTATACCTTTGATAAAATAGTTACTAAACCGTTGAATATGTCATTGATAGCTTGTACATCTTGTACTTCATCTGCTGCAGTAGCTGACTCCTTAAGAGCATCTAAGTCAGAAGAGAGTTCTTTAAACTCGTCAAGCGATAGTTCACCAGACTGTACTTGCTTTGCATAGGAAGCAATTTTATTTGCACATTCAGCAACAGTGCTGTTTGCACTGTCTCCAAATGGTGATAATTGTTTTAGTAATGAGTTTGCTGTTGCCATAAAATAATATTTATAGTTTTTCGATACCTATTGTCTTACGTATATTGTCAGCTAGTCGCACAATATCGTCACATTTATTTTCATAGTATGCTTTGCTTACAGTAGTATTAGTTTGTAATCTGTGTTGTAATTCTTTTACTACTTTTTCTAACAGTTCTACTTGTTTAGTAATACGTTCATTATAAGGGCGTCCAGAGGTATATAGTTTTAATACTTCTATATTAGCTACTAAAACATTAAGCATATCTTTATGATTTACAAGATCTTTAGCTAATGCTTCTACCTGTACCGCTCTATCATATTCTAAAGCATCGTAATGCGGGTAATGACCTAAAACCCCATCTATCATCACTTTAGTACTAGCTGTAGTACAACCTGTTATTGTTAAGCATAGTAATATGGAAGTTAACTTACGCATATTATTACTTATAACATCTACACAAACTGCCACTTAACAAAAGAAGGAATATCTTTATAATTTATATAAAAGTAAGGAAGCTTACTTTTTAGTAAATAAGGTTTACGTTTAAGTATTTCTTGTACATGCTGTTGCATTTGTTTGCGTGTATAAGTTGCAATTATTTTTAACTCAGGATTAACATGAGCTATATACTCACTAACTTTTACCTTATTAAACAACCACCCATCAGGTTTGTGTTCAACTGCTATAGCTTTTTCTGTAGTTAAATTATTCTTTACATCTATATAATACCTGTCATCTAATATCACATCTGCCCCTGAACATTGAATTTCTGCATCAGATGGATACCAGTCTACTTTATATCCTTTTTCAAAGTATGTTTTTGCGTAAAAGTATTCCCCTGCTTCACCTTTCGATCCAGTTACAGGGAACGCTGTTGCAACTCTTTTTGTCCAGTAAGGAACAACCCTTTCACTCATTTTTAAAAAGCGCTTCAGCTTGTTCGTTTTTAAGAAGCGCTTCAGTTTGCTCAATTAAAGGACGTAAATACTTCATTGTAAAATATTCAGCTTCGGATTCACTCTTAGCGTAAGCAACAATTTTTGCAACTTCGTTTAAACGTCGTAGACTATATACCAAATCACTTTGCGGTATTTGATTGATTTGTTTCATAACAGTAATGTAAGCGAATATTGAGTTTAGTGCAAGTAAATAGTTAATCGTAAAAACCATCGTCTCGTAGTTTTTTTAGCATAGCACCATAGCCGATCATTATAAAAAATATAACAGCCAATATAATCATGATACCGAATACAATTACAAAAACTATACCAAGTAAGTGGTGCATGTGTTTTAATTTAATGTTAAAGATTGTCCCACAATTGTACTTATAACACCTTTAATATAGGTGTTAAACGCTATAGTAGTTCTTATGTGATCACCAACAACTTTTGGTACTTCATGAGTGATATAAGATGGAAACAACACAATTGTAGCATTACTTACAGGTAAATTAAATGAATTTAGACTAAAAAAATGTTTAGTACCACTATCAAATGAGAAAAGGTTAAACCCTGCATGTTTGTCTTTATAAAACCTAATCGTGTCAGTGTTTTCATCTACATTAATATAAATTGTACCTGAAACAACACTGTTAGGATGTCCATGTTTATGGTGACCCTCTCCCTTTTTTGACATGTTTAACCATGACCCAACTAAATACAACGAGAGCCCACTTTCAGGGGTAGCAAACACACTTAAATAATCTGCTAAGCATTTCTCTACATAGGTTTTCATTTCTTTAAGTGGTTCACTATCTAATATTTGCGTGTTAGTACCTATGGAATTGAGGCCGTTTTTTTTCATTGCTATATTCCCTTACTTTTTAATAAAATCTAACTCTTTTTTATTAAACGGGCGTGGAAACTTATATACAAATAATGGGGTAGGGAATAAAGGTATAGTTTTTAATAACATTACACCGTTAGGTGTAAGCTTGAAATCTTCTTGCGGTGTATTACTTGCTGCGGGATTAATATTATTTACTTGTTTTTTCATAACATGTCCAAACGTTCGTTTTAGTTAATTTGCCTTCTATCTGTTTAAAGTATCATTTAGCTTAGTAGTATCTGCTTGTGTAAAAGTTTGAATTTTCATGTCCAAAGTAATTCTCTATTCTGAACCACCCAAATACACAATTCCGTATCCTTATTTTTTATTTGTTTGTCTAATTCATCAATTTCTTTATAACATACAGACTCAGAAGTAATTTCTAAATTATCATAAGCTTTGTAAAGTTTATCTCTTAACAATGGCCTCTCAACTTTTACATAATTATAATACTCTTTAAGTTTTTTACCTACTTCTGCTGTTGTAGGATTAGCTGGATCATCCCATACAATTTTTTCAAAAGCTTTTTCTACTTCTATAAACTCTATTATAGCTTGAAAATGAAACTGAGGTACAAGTTCAACTAAATCTACCCATTGTGAAGTAAATAAGGCGTTACGCATTTTGCTTCTTGGGTTAATGAATTTATTTTTTATTTTTTTTATGGATTGATAATAATGTATATAATAATGTATAAACGTGTATTGAAAGTTCTCTCTTAACCAATACTGAATAGGATATTCTTTCTTAATATGCTTCTCCCAGTTATCCCAATCACCCATCATCATTGCAAATGGAGCATCATACCAACCAGTAGGCCAAAACCACTTACGAGGTAATCTTTCTGATCGAGGTAATTTTAACCACTCTTCAGTTGTAATAGCTGTTTGTTTTTTGTTCATTCTTCTTTTCTGTTATTACTTCAGCGTAACGTATCACACCGTCAACATAATTATGAAAATTTGAAATAAGTGTATTTAAAAACGGATATTTTTTAGTTCCTAACAGGTATTTTATATCTGCATTATAATTTAAACGATAGTAAAAGCGTAACGTACCGTACTTCTCTTTCACCTGTTCAGCTATTACCTGCGGACACTCTACACTATAAATGTAGTTATCTTCATCTCTATATCTAACTGGTTTTATACCTAAGCGCTCTGCATCCTCTTTATCTATATCAAGATATGTAGTATAGGTATTAGTTAAAGCTTGACATAGTGTATCAATAATATCATACCAATCATCAGGCGTTTCAATGCCCCAGCACATACTGGTTTCTTTCATTGATTTATCTTTATCAGCAAATATCTCTGGATACTTGTTGTATAGCTGTTTTTGTAATTCTGGACTCATTTTTTCTTTTGTACTTTAGATACCTTAAACGAGCCATCTTCTTGCGGTGTCCATATAAGACTATCATCATCTGTCCAACCTAATTCGTTTACAAGTGAATCTGGTAAATCTACATAAAGATCCTTAGTTCTTAAGTCTTTTTGTATCATTAACAACCAAGAAGCTGTTTGTTTAGGTAGTGGTTTTCTTTTCATACTTTTATATTAATGTATATATTTAAAAAAGCAAATAAAAAAAGCCCTAGGTAAAACTAGGGCTTAGTGTTACAATTAACTTTTTTTAGTCAATACGGGGTTGTTGGCGGTTGCCATCCCAATTCTCACCTGTCTTTGGCTTTTGTGCGCAAATATGATATACCCAAGCACTTGGTAACAAACGACGGTTGTCGTCTGGCCATTGAATAGCGAATAATACGTCGTCATGAGCAGCTGAACCTAGAGAGTATGGATAGCTACGTTGACGGCTCGCATTCCATAATTGGAAATAACCAATTGGTACATAACCGTGAAGATTGTCATGGTAGCGAGCTGCTGTAGGGCCATCATGAGCAGGGTGAATAGCATAACCAGCTAATGATTGTTTCTTTGTGTGTAATGTATCGATTTCATCCCCAATTACATCAATACGATCGCATCCATAAATACAGGAACGATCTAAAGTGGTATGATTAAAAAGTACACGACGGAAATTATCAGGTAAAACAATATCCGCATCTAAGCACATTCTCCAACCATGGTATTGAAAGTGTCCAAAGCCTGCATTAATAGCTGCACCTTTATTAAAGTTACGGCCGTTCTTTTCAAAAAGATCAGTAACTACAACAATGGCACCATGATCCCGTGCAACATTTTGTGTAGCGACATCATCATGACTTGTTACTACAATAGTAGTGTCAAGGTGCTTGGTGTTGTGAGAAAGGGATTTAGCTAGTAGATCATCGAAACCTACTGAAACAACTACAGCTTCTAAACGAAGTGAGTCGGCATTATAGTCGGCATTACCGGCTTGATAGTTATAATATGAATTTGACATATAAGTTAATTGTTAACATTGTTAGTTTACAGTATTTTTTAAATAAATCAACTCAAAAAAAAAAGACCCAGAAATATTTCTGGGTCTTTAGGGTATACAAGATACCTCCACCATGTATATCATTACTGATATAAATTATTGTTCTATCTTATAATTAATTACAGAACTTACTTGAAATGAACGCCATTCGTTTTTATCCAAATCAAAAACAGCTACAACGTTAGGGTTAATTTTTTTTTCTTTTGAAGTATAACCTGGAGGTTTTGGTGGTAATAAGTCCTCTTTTAATGTACATCTCATTACACGACGTTCCCCGTTTGTTTTTGTAAATGTTACTATTAAAATGTTACTTTTTAATAACTTAATAAACTCTTCTCTTGTTTCTTCCGTTAACGTAATAACTTGTTCGTATTTTTCTGTTAATATTTTAGGTAATTTGCTCATAATACTGTAATGTTAAGTACTTATTTAATAAATGCAATAAAAAAAGCCGTTATTTCTAACGGCTTTGTAATGATTGTAAAAACTATAATTAACCAATAAAACCGAGTGTTGTTAAGCGACGTGTTTCAGGATCCGAAACAACATCAGCAGCGCTTAAGTCTACACTAATTGCTGTATTTGTGTGTGTACCAGCTGGTACTATAAATGGTACAGCTAGAGTTGCGCGTGCTGAATTTGCCCAAGGTTGGCTTGCATCGTTAAGAAGCAATGACATATGGAAAACATGATTAGCACTTACTGTTAAGTTTATTGTAGTAACTTGATCGCCAGTTGAAACACCACTGCTGTATTTAACAGCAGATACTGTATATGTTGATACTGTAGTAGTGCCTGCACCGGTTAGTTCTGACAAGTTATAACCATTACCACAAACATCGTAAACATCGAATGTGTTGTTGTTAGTGGTAGTGATTTCATTATTAGGGGAACTTAATGTGTACCATCCACCACTTAAGACACCAATACTGTAAAGGGCGTTATTAGCAATAATCATAATATGTTATTACTTACTATCCTCTAGATATTTTTTCTAAAGGATAGTATAAGATTTATTGCTTATTAGCTTGTAGCTTACGGCCTTCCGCGGATATGTAATTTTTACGTAAATCTTCAACAGTACCGTGCTTTGCTAAAAGCTTACGTATGTAGGTTAAAGAGGTGTATTTATTAATTTTACCTGTTACAGGGCAAGTAAGCAATAAAGGTAATGGAAAACCGCGAGTGGATTCTTTCTGTGCCTTGGTGGCTGCTCTTTTAAGTGATGGGGAACGCTTGCGTTTTGCAGGAGTACTATCTACCGATGTATTAATGGTTACGTTTGTTTCTGTTAATTGATTGGATTCTTCGCTCATAATGTAGGTATTTATTACGGATGTTCTAAAGTTCAATAAACTTTATATTAACACGTTTACGTTTATTATAAATCTCGGACCAATAGTAGGATTTGTACTTGTATGGTATCTATTACCTTTGAACACTACAACTCTTCCTTTTTTAGGTGTAACTCTAACTAATTCTTTAAATTTGTTCTTTTTATAATCTATACCAGATCCTTTATAAGGAAACTCTTCAGTTGTTTTGTCGAAAAGAACGGTGTCACCGTCAGAATCATTAATATAATAAAGAAATACCCAATGAGGGGAATCTATATCTATATGCACGCAGTCGTATTTTCTACGAAACTGCTTAGCCAATGGTAGTAAAGCAAAGCTACGCGCTACTGCTACTTGTTTAAAAGATACATTTGCTTTTTTAGATATTTCATATACAAGTGGCATGATAGTGTTATTAAAGATATCGCTTAATACCCCACCTTGATTAATATGAAAAAATGCTTGACTGAACCCCATGGTACTGTCAATGTTTTCTTCGTTACTTCTAAAACACACTCCTTTTTGAAATCTCCATGAATTTTTTTGAGTAACTACCTTTTCAATATGTTCTTGATGGTGTTCAGATATAACGTCATCTATTATAAAGTAATCCTTATTATTATTCATATTTTATATTTAAATTAAACACTTAAAAACTCAACTTAATAAATCCATATATATAGTTAAAACTGTTGATTATTTTGAATTTACTAATAATATATTTAAATGAAAAGAAAACTTAAACCAGTAGTAATTGTCAATGCCGAGCCTGCTTTTGCAGCAGCATACCCTATTTTAGAAGCTAAAGACGTAAAGAGAGAATGGGTTGAGCGCAATGTTAAGGATATGCAAGCTGCCACAAAAAAAATAATGGAAACTTGTCCAATGGAACACCTACGAAATAAACTACATGATATGGGGTTTATTTCAAAATGCCCGGGCATAAGAGCATTTATGAACACTGGTTATATTATAACCACCCCGTGCGATTTTATTATAGAAACTAATGGGGATGGTGTTCATGTTAAACATGTAAGTTTAGGGCCAAAAAGTTCAAATATATTTCATGTTGGATTACATACAAAAGGACAACTACATGATTACAGCTCAGTACCATTAAATACAGTAAAAGACATTGTAAAAGTGTCTACCGGGTGGAGTATAATACCAAACGAAGATTATGTTTTTTTAGTTACACCACCACATTATGGAGATGAAAGTAGATTTTCCGGCCCTGTTGGTATACATGATCCTTATTCGGACCCGCAACTTAATGTATTTTTATTTTGGCATGTAATGAAAGGTAGAGAAATTGTAAGTGCGGGTACACCTATAGCGCAATATATTCCCATACCAAGAGAGTTTGTAACTCCACCGTTAATATCTAGAACTGCAACACCTCAAGAACTGAAAAGTATTATTGCTATGCAACAATGTGTACATATGGGTAAAGAACGTATAGTTAGCAGACAAAAACGTATAGCTAAAGAACTTTTTAAAGATATAAAACATTAAAGTTTATCAAGCTTACCTACTAAACCAGCCATGTCTTGCTTTTGGAACTTTAGAGCAAGACTAATAGCTCCAGGGCCTATTAATGCCATAACACCAGGCGGTAAATGGTTTAATAGATCTTGTAAATGTGGTATCAACGTAGCACAGCCTTGTATTGCTGTAATACCTGCTACACCTGCAGAAATGAGAAACGCTTTAGATTTAGCAATATTAACTTTTTTAATTTGATCTTTGCAACGTTCTTTATGCACTTTCATTAATGTTGCCGATATAGCAGGATCAGCCATAATCATCTTATTGTAAGCTTGCCGATCAAAATAAGCTATCTTAACAGGTGTTTTAGCTTTAACTGTAGCATTACGTGGTGCACCAGATACTAATGCTCCCTCTCCTACAAACGTGCCAGGCGGCAATGTTGCTAAATATACTTCCTTATCTCCAGCTGTTTTAACAACATCAACCTGCCCAGATAAAACAACGAACATAAACTCCCCTACATCGCCCTCTTTAATAATGACATCACCAGCAGGGTGTTCTTGAGCGCGTGGAAAGGTTGCAATCTTTTTTATGACCTCAGGGGGTACACCGGCAAAGAGTGCAGAAGCTTGAATTTCTTCAAACTTAATTTTAATCTTCTTAACTTTTTTCTCTTTAACCATTATCTACTGGTATAAGCACTGAGCCTTCAGAAGTATCAGCTAATACGTACATTTGGTTCTGTTTAGAGCGTAACTTGCTTGCTGGTATATCAGTCAATAAGATTTTATTGTCTGGCTTAAGAACTGTCATAAAGTCCTTGGAAGGGAAGTATACTGGTAAGGTTTTGACAAATGCTTCGTTCATATAGTATTACTTAGCTAAATATAAATATGAAATACCTGCTAATATTAGCATTTATGGCAAGTCTTGCCAACGCAACACAACAGACTTTCACGTTTAAGTCATCAGCTTTCCAATCTAACGGGTCATTTTCTGGTTATGAGTTAACTTTAGAAAATACTGGCTACAATAGACAGCAAACCATTATTGCTCAAAAAGAAGCAGCAGCAAGTACAGCTGCTGCAGCTGCACAAAATACTCCTATCAATCAATTCATTAGCGGTTTACAGGCACGCATCTACTCACAAATTGCTGCTAACTTAACCTCGCAGTTATTTTCTACTACTGCTACCCAGGGTACATTTAATTTACCTTCAGGTGCTACGGTTAACTGGGTAGAGAATAAAGGCATTGCTACTTTACAGATTTACGATCCAACTACTAACACAACAACATCTATACAAATACCTGTAGGTACGTTATTAGCAGCTGGTGCTACTGGAGGTTAATATGAAATACGTTTTACTACTTTGCTTACTTTTAACAGGGTGCCAGACTTACAAAATGGCTGTACATCCTTATGAAGCTCAAGATAAACCTGTATTACAGGAGAGTCCATTAGTTAAACAGTTGAGAGCATTACCACCTTTAGATGCACCACAAATGACTATTGCTGTGTACAAGTTTAGTGATTTGACAGGACAGCGTAAAACGTCAAACAACTTAGCTCTATTTAGTTCTGCTGTTACACAAGGTGCAGAATCGTACCTGGTAGAAAGTTTACAAGCAGCAAACAACGGCGGTTATTTTAAAGTATTAGAACGTACAGGGCTTGATGACATAGTAAAAGAGCGTCAAATGTACCGACAAAGCCGTGAAGAGTTTGAAAATACTAAATCTCCAGGAATGCTTCCTTTACTGTTTGCAGGGGTATTAGTTGAAGGTGGTATTATTGGGTGGGATTCAGATGTAA
>Ga0208378_1000037_pt1 | contig 52513 bp, 76 predicted proteins | sample CryBogCBE24Aug09_FD_184556 | JGI IMG/M metagenome (GOLD analysis project Ga0208378, IMG submission 184556) | Freshwater microbial communities from Crystal Bog, Wisconsin, USA - CBE24Aug09 (SPAdes) (version 2) | ecosystem: Environmental > Aquatic > Freshwater > Lake | place: Crystal Bog...
AGGCGCTCACTGGCTCTGAGACGTCTGTGTCTATTGCCCACAATGGCGACGGCCCGGCGCTCTTGTCATTTGGTGAGGAGATAGATGGCCTTGGTGTTTTGATGCCTTTGAGAAAAACAATTAAAGCGCAGGCTCCAAATTGGGTGACGGCATGAAGCTTATAACCTTTATGAGAATGCTCGTGGACTATGAGAAGATTGGCTACGAGATCACCAGCAACAGGGAAGTCATTGTTGTTTACGGAGAGAAGGGGAAGCTGGTGATCCCCTTCGCTGACATCTACAGCTGGAAGACAGGAGAGCTCAGGCGCAAAATCAGAGAACTTAAACCAAAGCAGAAATCAGACGGAGACAATTATGACGCAGGAGGAGAATATACTGACGGACCACCTGAAGGAAGTCAGGTGCAAGTCAATTGATTTGATACGCAAGGCGGCTAACGATCTGTGGTCTGACCCAGACAACCCAACACACTGCCGGCAGATACATGACTGCCTGCAGTCTTATATGGAAGCTCAATTACTGCTGAACCCTAACTTTTTTGGAGATTGATATGGCTATTCTAGATAACGGCACACTGACCTCCGTTGAGTATCAAAACAAGCTCGACAGCGAGGGATACCGCAACATTGTTGAGAGGGCAGACAGACTGAAGTGGGACACTGAATACCGCGAGGAATACAAGCGCAAGTCCATGTTCGCTCAAGCCAGGCGGCGGGCGGCTGAAAAGCCAGTCAGTCTGCCAAAATTAAATTGGCTAGATAAAAATAAAGATTGACAAGTAGAAGTAACTTCTATACCAATCAAAGGGCGCTACGGCGTCCTTTAGATTTTATGGAGATTGATATGGCCTTTATTCCGTCACCACAACAAGCTGCCTTCCTAGACTGGGTTGAGACCGGCAAGGGCTCTTGCGTTCTTGAGGCTGTCGCTGGCGCTGGCAAGACCACCACGCTGATTGAGGCTGTCGAGCGCACTGACAAGCCAGTCGCTATTCTTGCCTACAACCGCAAGATTGCTGACGAGATCAAGGGCAAGCTCAAGGCCCGCAAGATTGACTGGCAGAAGGCCAATGCCAATACGGTTCACGGCTTTGGCCTTGGCGCATACAAAAAATCATTCCCAGGCGTCCGCGTCGACGGCAACAAGGTCACAGACATCCTGGTGTCTATGGGCAAGTCAGCTCACCCAGAGCATGCCGTCCGCTTGTTTTCTTCAATCGTGGCTAACCTTGTGTCTCTGGCTAAGCAGCGCGCCCTGGGTGTTTTTGGCGCTATTGACGACACCTCCCAGTGGTATGAGATTGTCGAGCACTTCGACATCCTGGCTAATGAAAAGACCGACAAGGCTGAGAAGCGATTAGGCGATATTGTTGCCACGGCCATTGAGGTCCTAAAGAAGTCTAACAGCACCACGTCGGTCGTTGACTTCGACGACATGGTCTACCTGCCTGTTTTCCTGAAGCTGCGTTTCTGGACGTATCCCTGGGTGTTTGTTGACGAAGCCCAGGACACGAACCCAGCGCGTCGCGCTTTGGTTAAGGCTTTGCTTGCTCCAGGCGGTCGGGTTGTGGCCGTTGGCGATCGTCGTCAGGCGATCTACGGCTTCACTGGCGCTGACGCTGACGCTCTTGACTTGATTAAGGAAGACTTCAATGCGGTCGACATGCCGCTCACAGTGACCTACCGATGCCCTAAGGAAGTGGTCAGGGTGGCTCATCAGTGGGTTAATCACATTGAGGCCCACGACAGCGCCCCTGAAGGATCTTACAGCGTTATTGACCGCGCTGACGTATTTGGCCGCAATGACCTGGATGGCTCCGCGGCTATTCTGTGCCGCAACACAAAGCCTCTTGTCTCTTTAGCCTTCGAGCTCATCCGCGCCCGTGTCGCCTGCAAGGTAGAAGGCAGAGACATTGGCAAGGGCCTGATCAACCTGGCTACCAAGTGGAAGACAGCCAAAACGCTGCATGGCCTTGAGACCCGCGTCACCAATTGGTCAGAGGCTCAGATCGTCCGCGCTAAGGCCAAGGGCAATGGCGCACTGGCTCAGCAGATCAAGGACCAGGCTGACACGATCATGGTTATCACTGGCGAATGCCGCAGGGCTGGCAACGACAGCATTGAGGCAGTGGTCGACAGCATCCAGTCTTTGTTCGAGGACAATGTCAGCAACATGCTGACGCTCAGCACCATCCACAAGGCAAAGGGCCGCGAGTGGGAGACGGTTTACTGGCTTGACCGTGAAGGCACACTGCCTAGCCCCTACGCTACGCAGAAGTGGCAGCAGGACCAGGAAGACAATCTTTGCTACGTGGCGGCAACAAGAGCCAAGTCTTCACTTATCGAAGTCATGGTCCCCCAATAAGGGGGGCCAAAATATTTTTAAAAAAACGCACTAAGTGTATTGACATAGGAAGTAACTTCCTCTACCTTCAAATCATCGAAACACACATTGTATGGAGATTGATATGACAAACCTCAACATCCTCGCTGACCGTTACGCTCAAGCCAAGGTTATCGCTGACAAGGCGGCCAAAGACCTGGAGAAGATCAAGGAAGAGATCTACGCGCTTGTTAACCAGGACCCATCCCTCGACGCTATTGTTGGCCTGCACTTCACAGTCAACATCACCAAGGCTCCACGCTCCAGCGTCAGCGCTACGTTGGTCAAGGAGCTGCTCAGCCCTGAGGACGTCGCGCTGGTCACTGAGACCAAAGTCATTACCACCCTGCGCGTCAAGGCGTCTTTAGCCGACGCGGCATAAGGTCGAAACGGGGTCCGCCCCGTCTGTCCGTCACGCGGGCACTGATGAGACCAATGGAGATTGACATGCGCGTATATCCAGAATTTCGCCTGCAGCTCATGTATAACAACAAATGGCTTGTCATTACCCACGCCTGGGACGTCAAGTCCATTGCGTTCCAGATGGAAGTATACAGAAAAAATAACCAGATCTTTAGAGTGCAGCGTTTAGTCAATGGTCAGTATAAATAATGGAGATTGATATGTCAGACAATAAATACAATGGCTGGACAAATTACGCGACGTGGCGCGTTAACCTTGAGCTGTTTGACAGCTTTGATCCTTACGAAATACTTGGGCGTTCATTAGATGATGACGCTTACAATATTGGGTTGTGCCTAAAAGAATACGCGGAAGAAATTATCTTATCTGGATGCGGCGACGGAGGACTGAACCAACAAAATTTAGCAGCTGAATTCGCCTTTGCGTTTATTAGCCAGGTTAATTGGACAGAAATAGCTGAGCACAAAATTGACGAATATTCTGACAGAGACTGATGGAGATTGACATGACAAATATAGATACAAGTGACGTAGACGTATTGGTTCACGCTGAGGGCTTTGCGACCATTTGGATGTTCGAACCAGTGTCAGACGCAGCCAAAGAATTCTTTGAGAATGAGATAGAAGTAGATGAGTGGGCGCATATGAGAAACGGAATTGCAGTCGACCACCGTCCGGCTCAGCAATTGGCTACGTATCTCTACCACAATGGCTTCAAGATCCTTAACCCACGCTACGGATTTTTTGTCGGAGACAACTGATGTGCGAGACGCTTGCCACAATTGTAGTAGCGTTATCGTTCTTAGTGGGCGGTGTATTAAGCGCCGCCCTGGTTGTCTGGTTCATGACTAAATACGGAGACTGATATGTGCAGCGTGTCGCTAGAACCTTGCTGGGAGATTAACCCAAATCTTTGGAAAGAGTTTTGCAAGCTTACGCGTCGTGATCCGACCTATACTTCCCCCAATTGGACAGAGCTTGACGTCCACAACTATCTACAGGCAAAGCGGGAGGGACACGAACAAGAAAAACCAGGAGTGAGAAGGCTATGTCCCCTCTAGAGCTCAAACAAGCAATGGCGGCCCAAGGTCTGTCAAATAATGACTTGGCTACCATTACAGGCAAGACACCGCGTCAGGTTACTTCCTGGCTTTCCGCGACGCACCCAGTGCCACGCCTCGTGGCAATTGTCATGCACGGCTTGAAGGAGGGAGCAATTGACAGAGACTGGCTGCTTGAGGTGGTGTGCCACGAATTGAGACAAGAGGCTGACGCAACTATTTAGGAGATTGATATGTCGCTAGAGAAACTACACAAAGAGAAAATGTATGTGCTTGGTCCGCTGGAAATAAGCCCCGGAAATTTTGCGGTAGGAGAAAGATCGTATATCGCGATCAAAGACAAGATGCCGTATTACAATGACATGAGGCAGAAATTTTATTTAAATGGCGATAAAGAGTTTGGAGACGCCATTGGCGAACTTGAGACGCGAGCACTAACGGCAGAAGACGCGCTAAAGCGTATGACGTCAGCAAAAAAATCAGCAGAAACAAAAATAGAAACGCTTAACGATGAAATTAAAGAGCTCAAAGAAGAAATAGTGTTTTTGAAAAAGGAAAGAGAAAAGAAAAAGAAACAAGAAAAGCAGTTATAAAAAAGGGCGGGGATTTCCCCGCCTTTTATTTTGGATCAGGCCCCTCCAGGAATTTAACCCTGGGCAATGACATTGGGATCTTTCGTCTGCTTGACGACGTTGTCGGCAGCATGTCCTCATCTACTCGCGCGTGTCCAACAAAGTGATTGCAGGCCAAAACTATTTTTGTCACCTTCTCAATTTTAAATGGCGTCTTTTCTTCTTCGTCAGAAGGGCACTTCATCCCCATACTCCCAGTCTGGAAAGCCTTGTATGCCGTCAATCGGCACACTGACGTCTATTACTCCATCCTCAGTTTTACGCAAAGATGGCTGCAGGGGATCTATTATCCGTGACCTGGCCTCAACTGCCGCCCCCGGAAAAGACTGACGTATCTGCAGCAAGTCGTGATCCATGCTGATGTGATGCGCAATATCTTTGAGCGTCATGACGACAACATTCCTGCCGTCAACAGTCTTCGTGACTTTAAGAATAGCCTCCTCGTTCTTCACAATGACCAATACAGCGCCTTCCATTACTCCGTGGGGGATAGTAGCCTCCCACGTCTCATCGTCTACTGGTGACGCTCCTACGGCCTTTGCGGCACTATCCAGCGCGCGGTATGCCTTCACCATGCGGCCAGCTTCTCGCTTGACGTCTTCTAGCTGACCTTCCCAGCGGGCCTGAGCCGTCAGGTATCTCTGACGGTCAAACCTTTCCGCGAGCTCCTTATTGACCAGGAGCCTCAGACGCCCGCGGCCCCAATACCTCTCCATCTCCTCGCCAAGATGATCTGCCTCGTCGAGCGCCTCCTTGCCGGCAAGGTAGCAGCCCTCAGTGCATTGCCACGGCGGTGGCGTGTAGGCAGAGACGGGGACGCCTCTGTCGGCTTTAGTTGGCGGTGTTTTGCTCTTCCGTAAACGCGAAGCCATTTCTTATCTCCTCATATATCAAATCAGACATCAATTTGTGCTGCTCAAACCAAAACTCTTTTGTGTCATACAATGCCGCAATAAGATCTGCGGCCTCATCCATCAATTCTCTTGTAGGCTCCTCGTATACCATACGGCTAAGAAACGCCTTTATTGCAATTCCTCTGTGATCTATCTCAGACATTGTATCTTGTCACCTTTGCGTCCCAGCGTGATGTTGTAATGAGCTTTGTTCTGTCTGTCGCGTCTTGCGTGATAAACTGCGTGGCAATTGGGCCAACGCCTAACGCCATCCAGTATCTCGCGCCTGTTGCTGGCTTACCGTTCCACGATTGCAGGTAAGAAAAAACAATAACGTCATCGTAATGGACGTTTTGCACAATCATTGACGTCTGCTCTTCAAACGCAACAATCTGTTCTCCTGACCCAAATGCCGGCGGCCAACACATCAATGGATTAAACTGCGGCTTACTCTCGTATAGCGAGGGTATCCCCTGAAACTCTCCCCAGCCAATTGGCGGCAGCATGACAACCTTCTTGTCTCCCGGATAGTCGTCACGCCACTCATTTATCCCTGACCCAACATTATACCGGTAATACCACTTGTTAAGCCAAACGCCGTCTCTGTCGTAATTATTGTAAAGCATACTGTCGCTGCCAGTGTCATACGAAAACACTGACGTAAATGACGGCTCATCTGAAGACGTATAGTCAAACCGTCTTAGCTCATGCGTCTTAAACAACGGCCAGTATGCCGGGACAAATATTGGATTGCTCATTTGATTGCCTTTTGTAAGCTTCGTGCGTCATATTATGGAAATGTGTAGCCTATCTAAGTATTTTTCTCTTCCGTCATTTCTTTATTCCCCTCACGGCATGCTTCAATTTTTTAATCTTCTTGCGTAACTTCTTAATCTCCTGCGCCAGTAAGGCGATAGGGTCTTCTTTCGTCTCTGACATCGACATCAATCCTCAATTTCTTTTAACCATTTTTCATATTCTTCAGGCGACATGAAATAATCAAGAATTACATCTGCCGCTTCCAATACTTTTTTGTCGCCTGTTTCTGTGTCTAACTTGCAAAGCAAATACGTGCCTTTCATTTCTTGAATGATAATTGCATCAATCTGTTCTAGCGTCATCTCAATCAAATAAGATTTTGTTGCCGACGGCCTCTCGACAAGAAGCTCAAAGTCTTCTTCCTCCTCGCCTTCGTCAGTAACTTCGTCTACGTCGAACTCTTCGCAGTTTGCCTCTTGCGCCTCTATGGCGGCGTTGAGGATCTTTCTGAAGTCTTCGCGGCACTTCAGGCGATTGCCCCAAGACAGGCGGGGATACGATCCCTCACCCATTGCCATTACCGCCGCGTCAAGCGCCTTGTCTGTCCAGTCAATCATAGTTTTTTCCCCTTCCAATGCATTTGAAAGATTAGCCCGACAACCAATACCCAAATCACCACTAATGCTATCGCAAAGCCGACGGCGTCAAACAACCTTTTCAATATCGCCATCAGTCCCACCCATTAAGCAACCCGTCCGCAAGGTAGGCGACGAATGCTGCGATAATAATACAAATCGCGTAACCCATAACATCTTCGCCGGTCATTGCGTATCCTCCTTGATCTTGTCCAGCACCCACGCCGATACCTCAGGCCAGTGCTCCGTCAGTCTCCACCAATACAAGTTCCTGGCCACGCGCCCTTGCGCCGTGTTGTATCCAATCTGATACACCCGCATGCGGGGCGTCCCATTACCCTTCGGTCTGTCAGTCCTCGCGTCCAACACGCGTAAGCTTAACCAGCCGTCCCTCGACCACGCCGTCAACTCGCTCAACTCCCAACCGTCGCGTTCGCCGATGAGCCGCTCGTCCGACCTAATCTTATACGACCGATTGCCAATCATCCGGCTTCCCACCGTCTGAACTCCCGCCGGCCCATTGTCCTTTTTGCCCATCACCCAATGATCCTTCCTACTAAGTCCATTTTTGTCAACCACCCTGTGTGTCGGCGAGCGGGCGCGCGACCCTGAGGGAGCGCCCCGCGAAGCCCTTATACACTAATGTGTATAAGGCCCCACTTCCGCAAATTACTTCCGCAAGTTAAGTCTTTGATTTTAAATGTTTTGAGAAAGTGACCGGAAGTGTTTGCGGAAGTAATTTGCGGAAGTAAGTATTTCATTTGTTTTCAGTGCCTTATTTGCGGAAGTAATTTTTTTCTGGTTAATTTGCGGAAGTGTCTTTTGGTTACTTCCGCAATTACCGGTCGTATTTTTTGCGCTTAAAGTCGGGCAGCCAATTGTCACCAAGCTTGTAGCTCGTGACCTTTGTGTTCTTGTTATACTCTTCGGAAATGATACGGCGCGCATACCAGTCGTCTATGATTTCTTCCGCTTCCTTGTGTTCAATTTTAAAGAGTGTGTGCATGTTCTTCCTGAAGTCCCTGGACGTATTCTTTGCCATAGACCACCCACGACCGTCCTCAAAGTCGTCTTGAAGGGCGTTCAAGATGTTGAAGCACAGGACGGCGTCCCTCTTCTTTCCGCCGACGTGGATGCGTCCAGTCTCCTGGGCATTGCCAAAGTCAGCATGAGAACGAACCGGTTCATTATCTTTTTTTGTCGTTGCGTCGAACATTCGCGTAACAGTCAGTGACGTGTTTCCTGAGATCAGTGGCGTCAAGTGAATGCCAAAGTCCCACGTCCACCCGTCAGGCGCAGACTTGATCTTCTTGGCCATGATCTGGCCTTCCATTGCGCCCTCCTCACGAGCGATCAGGAAAGACCCGTCGGCGGCACCGTCAAATACCGTTGAGCCTCTCATATTTGCCCCCTGACGGCCCGTGTGATGAACGCCAAGGGTGCAGCAGCCGAACTTGGATTTGATGCGGTCGCACGCCCTGATGAACAGCGTCATGTCCTTCTGCAGGTTCTCGTCTGCGCCAGGCAGGACACGAGAGACAGTGTCGATGACGATAAGGACCGGCACCTCTCCTTCCATGCCTTGGATAGCCTTGTCGATTGTGCGTATGAGCTTGTCGATGTCCTCCTCATTCATAAAGTTCATGCTCTCATCAAGCAGGCGAAAAGGAAGAGGGGGAGCGCCAAGACCGTTGTTTTCCGACCACGCCTTGATGCGGAATTTCATGTCGGTCACGCCTTCAGAGCTGATGTATAGGACCGGCCCAGACCGCTCTATAGGCTTCTCCCACCAGTCAGGAAGGCCGGCAGCAATGGAGAGCGCCATATCCAGCACGATAAAGGTTTTGCAGCATCCGGGAGCTCCGTAGACGAAGCAAAGGCCATTCTCGATTAAGAGATCCTTGATCAAGTAACGCGGATCAGGGAGGTCGTATATTTCCTGGATGGTCAGCGTCCTGAAGACGCTGGGGTCTCTCATCAGTGTGGATATTTGCTCAGGCTTGAGATTAAACTCTTCCTCGTCGGGATTAACGCTGTCTGTTGCGTCTTGTCTGTGCTCAAGCCTCTCATGCTTTGGGGGAGGGCCGGCCTCCGCGTATTGCTTGATCTTCGTGTCCCACTTGCGCAGGGCGTCGTGCATCTTCTCCGTGAAGAGCGTAAGGCCGCGGCCCTCGCGCTCAAGCAAGTCATGCTTTTGCGCAATGGGGTCATCAATCCGCGTCTTAACCAGCGACACATATTGCTTGAACAAATCAATCGCTATGCGCTGTATGCGGTCGGGGTCGGGGAATGTTGGGTCTTTGCGCCGCTCGTCTAGCATACGGCCAAAGATCATCTTGGCCATCTGGCTTTCGCGCCCGTCGGTTATCATACCGAACTCGTTCTTTTGGACGCCCGTCATACCGTGACCAGGAACCGGCGGCAATATTTCATAGGTTCTTGGATTGACGGCCTCGTGAGGCATGTTGCCGCCGTTCTCTAATACGAGACGCTCGACCTCCTCGCACAGCCACGTCGTGGCAACCGCGACCTCTATGTTCCAGGGCTCGAAGCCTTCGTCCCATATGTAATTATTGCCGGTCTCGTGCAGTGACGGCGCAGACACGACAAAGCCGCCGCGCCCTCTAATGTCGATGCCTTGAGGCGTCTTTATTGTAGGCGGCACCCATCCCGGAGGAGCTCTGAAAAAATAATGCTTGCCGCCACCGCCAGTCGTCGACCGTGGCGTGTCAGGCAGTATGCCGCCCGCGTGATCGTCGTGAATGCCTTGCCACCACACCGCAGGAAATGTGTTCTTGTGTAGGTCTAGATCGATGACGAATAAAGACTGCGAGCACTCGCCAGTGATGATGCCCATATTAATGCGCTTAGAGTAAAGACCGTCAGCGCCATACCACTTGTTGAATAAGTCGTCTGACGTAAGCTCACGCTCGTGCTCCGCCCACTTTACAATAGGCTGCTTGCAGCTCTTGCCTGGCTTTGCCTCTGACGGCAGCATGACAGGAACAACCTGCCACCCAAGTGATCGATACATACGCGCCCACTGTGATGGTGACGCGTATTCTTGCTCAAAATCTTGACGCAATACATCAATGTCTGATAGCTTATCGCTCGACATAGCCATTTCCTTTTTGGTGATGTCTCTTCCAATGGTTAACCTTTTAGGCCCGGTTGCAGCCGGGTCTTTTTTTATTCTTTTTGATCTGTTCGTTTTGGCATTAATGGCTCCCCCTCGCCAATCCATCTGTATAGGCATGCATAGAAACAATGCGGCGGCGGCAATTCACTTTCGAACTCCCAGCCAATTTCAACATACGCGTCAACACGAGAGTGAGGCACGTAAGCATAATATTGCTCAGGAAGCTTGGTGTTCATTACAACGTCCCTTTCCTAAAATATCTAAATATGGATCACCAGTCGCTTTTGTGGGTCATATTTGAAGCATTTTGTATTACGAACGGCATTTTGCCGTATGTTAAATGAGACATAATTCTTGTTTATGCGGAATTTATAATATTTACCGCTCAGTAAAAATATTACTTTTACTGGTTAATTTCACATTTGTTATTCCCGACAGGGAAATATCATTCCTTCTCTCCCAAAGCGCGGTCTTGCGCCTCCCAATCTGCCGCAGAGTTTTCTAATACCTTACGGGCTTGAAGAAAATACATTAGCTCAAACATAATAACATCATCTTCTGCTACTGCTGGCATGCCGGACTCCGGCAAACAATAAGCATATCTTTCCACTACCTCAGCAAATGGCTCTAATGCTGCCGTCAATTCAGCGATACGCTTTGCTTGCGCCTCTAATGCGTCAGAGGCGTCAGCTATCGCATAGAACCTATCTTTGACAGTCTCGTTGTTAAGCATGTTGCGCAGCCGTAAGATAAGGTCGGTGTGGTCAGTCATTTTTCTTCTCCAAAGCGGCGCGGACAGAGCGTAAATCACGCAGCCTCAGCCCGTAGTTGTGAATTAGACTGTCGCCATCAATAACGTGCGGAACTTCCAATTCTTGATTTTTTAGTTCTTCCTCAAACGGTTTTAACGCCGCCTTTAATTCCTGCACACGGTCTGTCAGAGCAACCATTGCGTCCGTAACCAAAACGGCGTCCCGTTCTAATACCTCAATAGCGTCGGCGGCTTCTCTGCATAAAGGAAATTCATTTGACATATAAACAATGAAACCATTTTTGATGCGTTGAGGGATAGACCGCAATCGCTTCACAAGGTCTGAATAGTCAGTCATTCCCCCTTCTCCAAATCTGATCTTTCCTCAAGATGATGCAAAATATCCTCTCCCTCTCTAATCAAATAGTCAGGTATCTCTGTCATCATTGTCAGTTCATTGCGTCTTGCTTCTGGCGAACTGCCGTATTTAAACAGCCTTTCCATCCAATATTCTAACATCGCAATACGTCTCGACATTTGTTTGCGTTTCCAGAGATAAGTATCACACTCGAATTTCATTTGATGTTCTAGTTCAGCAATGCGTTTTGCTTGGGCCTCTAATGCGTCGGCGGCTTCATCACAAGAACTTTCAGGCCAATCTGTATTGCAACAGCATTCGCTGGCTGACTTAGCGGCACAAGTGCAGTTTAACTTTTTGCCGCGCAATCGCTTCACAAGGTCGGAGTAATCTCTCATTCCTCCTCTCCCAATACCTTACGAGCTTGGCGTAGGTCGCCACATGATACAACTTGCATCAAAGGATAGTCGTCTGATGCAGCATTATGTCCGGCTTCTATTGCTGTCCCTCCTAGCGCGAACGGCTTTAACGCTGCCTCTAGTTCAGCAATCCGCTCATTAGCTTTTTCTATGTCAGCCAAATATTCCAAAGCCAGTTCCTTTTGCTGCTCCCATAGTTCATTCGCGCACTTTAGTTCACGCTGTAAGAGCTCAATAACGTCGGCGGCTTCGCAATCAATTTCGCCATCATACCATTCTGTTCGCAATCGCTTCACGAGGTCTGAATATTCACTCACGTCAATCTCCATTACATTTGTGTTTGAGCACCATACAAAGCTAGTAACGCCGCCTCTGCCCTGCCGTGATCTTTCTTGCGGCGAAAATGTTCGCTCTTAGGCCATTGGCTAATAGCCAGCGCCCTTGCAGACTCTTTATCCGCCGAAAGGCCAAAATGCCTCTTCCACTTACCGGGGGACACATCAACTCTTCTGATGCCTGCCGCTCCGATAACGCCTTTTGCGACGCCATATGCCATACCAAAATTGAAGACCGAACTAACGCCTTGCTTCGGCATCGCGTGGACGCTTTCGACAACTGCCATATCCGGCGCGTGATGCTTAATGAGCTCAAACAATGCCGTCGCATTTATTTCTTTTCCTATAATCGGCACGTCATACGCCGCAATGAGGTGGATGTCGTTTGTGTAGTAAAACGCCACGGCTCCTGACGCGCCAGGATCAACGCCCATTATGCATTTGTATGTCATTCTTTTTCCTTTGGCCTGATGGCGGTTTTTAACTCATTTGAAATATCATCAAGCATAGAAGCAAATTTAATTATATGCTCTTCATATTCGTCGCTGACGTATCCGTCACTGTCTTGGCGACAGGCGTCAATAAGGAGTTCGTGAATAGCTTTTTTTATGTCTACGTGGACGTGATAGCCGTCCTCTGCAAACTCAGATAAATAGATCGTTAATTTCTCAGGATGTTCTGCTATTTCCCAAAACCCTACAGTGAGGTCTTCCTCTAATGCTATCTGAAGAACGTCGCTTGATATTTCTCTGACGCGGTCTTCCGTTTTTCCAATTGCTTTTTCTATATTATCCCTGGCTTTTTGGATTGTTTGTTCCATCATTGTTTCAAAATCATCAAAAGCATCTTCAATTTTTTTATCTATAGAAAAAAGATCCCAATGAGATAAATCGACCTTTCCTTCAAATGTAAGACCCTTATTTCCATCGCGCTTATTCATATCAATTTCCCCTTAGTGCATATTTTGACGCTCAAGCTGCCCTCCCGGATTTTTTTTGTCAAGTGGGTTGACGGGGCGGTTTTGTGTAGTCAGGGTGACACAAATCAAAATTGAGATTGGATATTATGAAAAACCCGTTTGAAATCCACGGCATACCGCACCTGTCCCCGTCAACATGCAACACATACGTTGGAAGCCCCGCCTCCTTTGTCCTTGAGAAATGCTTGAAGCAACGAGGCCAGGTAGGCTGCGCCGCATTCAGGGGGACCGCGGTAGAGGCCGGAATTGCTCACGGCTTAGAGACAGGAGCCTTAGACGATGAATGCATCCGCGTCGCAAATGAAAAGTTTTATGAGCTTTCTGCGATCTCCCAGGACCCGCAAAAAGAAAAAGAGCGTGCAGCTGTTGCAGATATGGTCCGCGTCGGCCTCAAAGAGCTTAGACCTTATGGGCATCCGACTGGCGCGCAAGGAAAGATTGAGTATCGGTTTGAGGGTCTCCTCGTCCCATTCATTGGTTACTTTGATTTTGAATGGCAAAATCACAAGATTATCGTAGACCTTAAAACGACACACGCCATCCCGTCTAAGATAAAGACGAACCACGCGCGACAAGTGGCGCTATACACTGCCGCAAAGGGTAACGACCTTGATCCGCGTTTGGCTTACGTAAGCACTAAAAAGAGCGCCGTTTATCGCTTGGAGAATGTTGAGGAGCACGTCGCGACGTTAGGCAGAATAGGGCTTGCAATTCAAAAATTTTTATCTATCAGTGACGATCCGATGGAACTTGCCGCGCTTGTTGTTCCTGATGTTGACAGCTTTTATTTTAATGATCCCTTTGCGCGTCAGGCAGTCTTTGACATCTGGAAAATGTGAGAGCTTCGTCCATTAAGGACAAGAGCAAGCGGCGGGCTAGATCGTCGCATAATGGAGAATAGTTATGGCATTAGGCATTAATTACGAGAGCGCTGGCGGTGGTGATTTCCTTCCTATCGTTAAGTATGACGCCCGCGCCGGCAAGATGTTTCGCGTCGATCGCGTAAATGGCGAGAGCCAAAATACGGATATTTCAAGAAGCTTTAAGGCTGTCTTTGACCTGGAGAACCTTGAGACTGGGTGGATTGATTTTGAGAGCGGAGCTCCGCAGTTTGCAATGGCAGTCCTTGGGTCTGGCCCAAAGCCAGAGCAGCCAGGCGACACTTTCCGCGAAGGCGTCCGCTTCATTGTTAAGCTTGGCAAGGATTGCGGCGGAGACATTAGAGAGTTTGCGTCAACCGCTAAGGCGTTTATGCGCGGCCTTGACCAGCTGCATGACGAATACAAGTCTCAGTCTTCCGCCAATGCAGGCAAATTGCCAATTGTATCACTTGAGGATACAGTAGCAATCACTTCGGGTGAAGGGGCCCGTAAGTCGACGAACTACGCGCCAAAGTTCAAGATCACGGGTTGGGTTTCTCGTCCTGATGATCTTGTCCACAAGGAGCGTAGCTCGTCGGCTAAAGTATCAACAACGCCGCCATCAACTGGCTCTACTAAAGTTTCGGCTCCCGCGGGTGGGGATGATGACTTTGGTTGATAAGAAAGATTAGGTGGATTGTTTCCATCTAATAAAGGGGTGTGGTGTTACAATGCAAAGCCGCATCACACCCCGGCTTAATAGGGAATTGATATGCGATTTTTAATAACGATGAACATGCCGTCTTACACAGATAACCTTGTTCACCAAATGCATGTCGAACACAAATCATCAAACAGTCTTGAGGATTTTGTTCGCGCTCTTAACGAGAATGATTACGTAGTCGTTGAAGAGTTTTATAAAGATCGCTATTCAGCAAACTATATTAGTCGTGGCAATGTCGCGATTAATCATCGCTACGTGGGCAAGGTTAAAGTTTTTACCAATCAATATGTGTGAGAAATAGGAGATAGATATGCATCACAAGGAAGCATTACTCACTGCCGCAAAAATCGTTGACGACAGATCAAAGCAATACGGATCACCTGACGCATGCTTTGAAATCATTGCGCGCATTGCAACGGCGACAATGGGTGAGGAATACACGCCTTACGATATTGCAATGATCTTGCATTGCGTGAAGCTTGGTCGCATGCAGGAGAAGCGTGCGTATGAAGATAATTACGTTGACGCCATGAACTATTTAGCGTTTGCTGGCCAGTTTGCTGCCGGCCACGTCGCGTCAGAAATAGGCATGAAGGGTGTTGGGCTTCCGGGCAATACGCTTTCTTTTACGAAGAAAACTAAAAACGTCCCGGTAGACTTGGACGCTTTGTCCGATGAAATACTTGGCCCCGCTGAGTAATAACAATGGCCGCACACGTTGCGGCCTTTTTCACTATAGGAGACATTATGATTGACGATCCATATGCTGAAGGATTTTCTGCAGGCACTAAAACAGAATGGTCTAAATGCGTCCAGGTTTGTGAAGCCTGGCAATCACAGACCTACATACAGTCTCACTATGGTAATTATGGTGAGTATGACCTGAAGGTCATTTTAAAAGTAGTTGGTCTTATCAAACAGGATATTGAGAAGACTATACAATGATGGAGGATGCATGCGCTCATTACTTCTGCGAGCTGACAAAATAGCGTTCACTTTGGTAATATCGACATTAATTGTATTACCAGTAATTGGGTGCAGTGTAGACACAAATGGGTATGAGTATAGATCAAATGGTGTATACCGACCAGTAAAGTGCGAACCTGCTTCGCCAATCGTGATAAAGTGTTACTCCAAATAGGAACGGAAAATGAGCTGGCCAGGTAGAGACATTGTTAAGCGTCTTAACGAATTGGCCAAGAGAGAGAGTAAGCTTTACCGCGTTATGTGCGGGCCTGTAATGATTGAGGCCGCGGAAGAAATTGTGCGGCTTCGTGAAGAAGTAAAAATATTAAGCGAAAGAATAACTCACGACGCAATTGGTTATGAAGCAGAGTGCAATAGGCTGCATGACGAAATTGCTAACGTGAATAATATTTTATTTAAGATTAGTCACTACGCCGTAGATTTTGAGGATGTTCTAGAAATTATTCGAACGGAGAAATCAAAGTGATATTTGAACCAATAGTCATAGACGATGCATTGCCAGAATTTATTTTTAATAAAATACAATCTTCAATAAATGACAGGATGAATATGCCGTGGTTTTATCTTGAAGGAACCGCATACGGAGACAAAGACCTAATTAATAACTACCTTTATCAAGGTAGTTTTATGCATTTATTTATGGCCGAGTATAATTATAATTCTCAACTTGCGCCAATACTTGAGGCGTCATTAGCGTTTATGGCAGAACGTGTCGATGTAAATTTAAAAAGAGTATTTAGGATACGCGCAGGTTTAATACCTGCCGTTAAAAAATACTTAATACACGACCCTCATGTAGACGGAAATAAAACGGCATACACTGGTCTTTTATATATAAACGACAGCGACGGCGATACTTACTTGTATAATGAGATATTAGATAAAAATTATAACGGAGCTCCTGAGGAATATTACGTAAAAGTTTTAAACAAAAAAGTAACTTTAAGGCAAAAAATAAAACCAAAGGCTAACAGGTTTGTCTGTTTTGACAGTCGCATATATCACTCAAGCAGCACACCTGTTTTGACGCAAAATAGGATTGTAATTAACTTTAATTTTGATTGAAGATAATTACTTATCTATTTTACCGCCTGGTATTGACGTTATTTCGTCTGCCGTTGGTATTGTTTTGAACGAGCGACGAACGGCCTTAAGCATCATGACCGCTTCCTTCTGCGCTTCGTCGTGCTTGATGTGATCCACCAAGGCAATAAGCTTTGTGAAGGAAATTACTCTTGCCGCGACTGCGTCTAGCGGAAATTCGTCCACGTCTGACGTGTCGATCTCTGGGATATCATCGTCGTCATACTCACTCATGACTTGCCCCTTAAAATGGACGCTTCTTACGCCCTTCCCTTATATATACTTCCCTCATCCGGGGTCCCGACGACAAGTTTCCAGCGGCGAGCAACGCCGTGATCAGGATGAACGGAAATAAGCCACTGACAAGCAGGATGACTACGCATACGGCCAGAGCGAGAGTATTCAGAAGGGCCTGATAAACACCCATTGGCAAACCCCTGTTCTAGTTCCACAGGAGTGTGGAAGTGACCAACCATCACCCAGTCTACCACAACTTGCTCAGATGCATAATCTTGTATGATACGCTGCATGCCCCTGGCGATCGTGGCAGAGGGGCCAATCATGCCCATGCCGCCCCGGCTGCCTATTCTGTCGCCATGCGTGAAGAGAAAATTCCAGCCTGCTATGTTGATTAATGCGTCGCCAGATATGGGAGCGGAGAAAGATATCCGCTTTGTTTGTCTTCCAGTAAACCAGCTCTCGACAAGCCAAGCGACCAAAGTATCATATGAGTTGACAACAAATCCTTTGGCTTCCGGTTTCTTAGTCGTTCGACCGTGATTTCCTGGGACGGAGACGACACGGATTTCACAGTCAAAGGAAGAGAGTAGAAGCTCCAGACCGGATATGAGATGCTGAGAAAGCTCACGCACAGCAGGAATGGCCAAAAGATCATTGGTTTTTGCCAGTTCTTCATGTATTTCCCCGGAGATTAAATCTCCGCAAAGTATAACGTATATGATGGCAGGAGGAGGGCCGGACCAATGAACCGTGCCCATTTTGACGACGCTTTGAAATAGCCTCTGCAAGCGCTTTCCGCATATTTCTTTGCTGTAGGAGTTCCTGCCGCCCATTTGGTCTTTGTCGATATACTCGCCCATGTGGACGTCGGATATCTGAAGAATAAGCGCCTCTTTTCTGACGCGTCCCGCAGTGTCCTTGGATGGCTTCCAGGGCTGAGGGTATAGTGGAGTAGCGGTAAGATTAAATACGCCCTCCCTGAGGGCCTCTGCGCTAATTGTAGTGCGCTCTGCGGCGGCTGCCCTGGCTTCAGCGCTGGCAAGCTTATCCTTTAAGCGGCGGACCGTTAAGTGCTCCGCAGACTTCTCCTCTCCAGAAGAAGCAGGATCCTTGTAAAGAGACCAGTCTGGCTCAAGGCCGTATTCTGTTTCGGCGATTGCCAGTCTTCGGTGAACCGTTTGCGCGTGGACGCCCATCTTCTTCGCGGCAGTCGATATCGCCGTCCGCTCGTGGCTATTTGTTGGGATGCCTTGTGGCTTGCAGCCTTCCTGCAGAAGGCTTTCTATTAATTTAATTAATTTTTTTAGGTCATCTTTTGAGGGGATTTCTCGCGCCACTGTATTGACCTTTGGTTAAGTCTTACTAATGTTTGATTTGCGCATGAGGGGACGTCACAGAATTGTCAATAACGTCAATATGTTGCGCATCATACGTTAGAAATCGATATATAGCAAGGTGATGAAATGATCGACGACGCAGCTAAAAATAAAATTATAGAAATGTGGAACGCCGGCAGTAGCGGCAGCGAAATAGCCACCGCCCTTAACTTAACCAGGAACGCAATTCTTGGATTTGTTCACCGACAAAGAAGAAGTGGCGTTTTTGTAGAGGAGAGAGCGTCTGGGCGGAATAACGAAAAAGAGAAGGCAGAAAAGAAGAAGGCAAAGATTGAAAAGAAAATAGAAGTAAAGCCAAAGATAAGAATGGAGATGCCCAGAGTAGATATAACAAGTGCCTTTGACATAAACGAATACTTTAGCAAACCAATAACAGGCGTGTCACTGCTTGATCTGAGCTATTACTCATGCCGATTTATTGTAACAACAGAAAACGACAAGCCGCCAGTATATTGCGGCGAACGTGTTGACCGCGGTTCTTACTGTAAGCCGCACGCCGATCGTTGCTATATACCCGCAAGAATTAAATTGGAAAAACTACTTGATCGCAGATAATACGCCGTGAAATACTGCGCTTAAGCACCTGACAGTAAAAATAACAATGAGCAACGCGACAAACACCCGGAGAAGCGTGTATATTTTATTCATGTCCTCCGGGTGCATTGTCTAATACCATGATATTGTGACGTAACCAGTTCCGCCGCTTCCGCCTTGATATCCATTACACCCGCCAGCTGCATAACATCCTACATAAATATTGTAGTCAGCGCCCGTCCCGCCGCCGCCGCCTGTCGTTCCTGGCGCGGCATAAAATGGGTAAGCGTTTCCAGTGTAGGGGCCACTTCCGCCAATAAGCGGATTTGCTAATGTGATGTATGAGTAACCGCCGGCATACCCTGACTCACCATTGTTTTGCCAGTATCCACAAGGACCGTGAGCGCCGCCACTGCCCGCGCTTCCTCCACCGCCTTGTGTTCCATTAATTCCGTAACCAGTCCCAGCGCCAGTCCTACCGCCGCCGCCGCCTGTCGCATATTGATACCAAACTTGACCGCCTGACCCAAAATAAGACGTTCCGCCGGTTGTTCCCACGCCACCCGCTGACGGTTGACACCCTTGGTTCCCAGAACTTCCGTAACCACCTGCGCCGCTGCCTCCCGCGCCCGCAACCTGAATAGTGATGTAATTATACGGAGGTATTGTGAAGCCGCCGCTTTGGCCGTTTGCGTATGTAACAGATCCAGACGGTATTTTTCTGGTGCTATAAAAATTTGCAAAAGATATTGGATTGCTGGAGTTTGGAAATGGATACGTAGCCGTTGCGCTACTATTTGTATAAAGCAGACCGCGATAAGCGTTAAGATTGGTGCCGTATCCAAACTCGTTGTTTATTGAGTTAGATGCAGACCCAGCAAGCGCAAGAGGCCCACTTGATGGTAATGTCATTTACTCTGCTCCAATTCTTCGACGCGAACTGATAGCTCTTTTATTGCGTTAATAAGAACGCCGATAATATTACCATACGCAACATGCATAAAACCATTATCATCGTGATGAACAACCGCAGGCAGAACGTCCAATACTTCTTGAGCAACAACACCAACACCGGGCGCTTTTGTTGACTTGTTAATGTAGCTAACGCCACGAAGCTGTTTAACAATAGAAATTGCGTCATCTATTGTGCGTATATCTTCTTTTAATCTTTGATCAGAATAGGCGGTAACATTGCCTGATGCTGTTATGTTTCCTACTGTTGAAACGCTGCCACCGCTAACAACAAGAGCATTTGCTGCGCCAGTATTGTTGACGACAAATGTAGATCCAGACGTTGAACTAGCGCCGACAATAAGATTGCCAATAAGAGTTCCGCCAGCAATTGATAGGCGGTCAGACAATGCATTAAGAACATTTCCGACTGCTGCAGATGACCCAGTGTCATAAACAATAGTTGCATAACCGCGTGTTACGACAACGCCTGACCCTGACGTTGTCTTAAATGTAACCGTGTTATTTGTTCCTGAAACACTGTCACTTGTTCCGTTAATGACAATCCAAAATCCGCCAATATTATCTGGAAGCTTTACATTGACGTTACCAGGAGATGAGCTTGTTCCGATAGTTCCAGTAATAGAAACAATTAAATTTTGCGCCTCTGATGTGCTCATTGTATAATCTGTCAAGCCGCTAAGATATATAGGGGCAGTAGACCCAAGAGCCTTATCAATATAACCAAAATTATCGTTTAGCGGGACGTTCCATGACTGAGAATTAAGCGTCGGCTGATTAAGATTTTTATTTGTAGTGGTCATATTGCATTCCTCAGATGTGTCTGTTTGCTACTTCTAAAGCCTTAACGACGTGCTCGTCAGGCGCGTTTAATATCTGCTTCGTGCCGTCGTTTATGCGCTTTCTAGACCGGTCGACTGCTTTCATTAGCATGTCCGCCGTCATTTCTCCGGGAATACGTCCGCCAGCTTTTCTCTGTAAGCGAGGGGGCTGACCGGCTTGCTCAATAGCGGCTGGATAGCCAACCTGCGGAATTGTCTTGCCTGTCTCTTCTGCCACCTTAGCAATTGCGCCAGACAAAGAAGAGAACGCCTCAGGTGACGGCTTGCGCATTAGCTGAGCCATTAGCTTAGGGTCATGCATCGCCTCTTGCAGAAGCTTCATTGCGGCGTCTTTTGTCGTCCCATACAGGAATGAGTTCATGCCAGAAACAATTGGCGCGGTAAGACCTTTGCCGACGCCCAGAAACCGAGCCGCGGCAGCGCCAAATGGCGCACCGCTTGCCGCGGTAGACACGCCCTCAGCTATGTGACCAAGAAGAGCCGCGGCGGCCACGTCAGGTATTGCGCCAGTAGCCCTGCCGTAAAGGATCGACATAATGTTGTTGTTTGCAAGCTTGTCTAACGTCTTCGTGCTTGTCAGATTGCCATGAGGAAGCTGAGACACAACCTTTGACGAACGATGCAAGGCGTCAATGTAATTTTGTAGGTCATGATCGCCCGCGGCAATGTCCTTTATCTTGTCTTTATTTCTGTCGAGAAAGTTAGACAAGCGCTTTGGATTATTACTGTCTGCCTCGCGCTGGAATGCTTCAGTCAATTGACGCTTTTGCGCTGCCTCGACACTTTCTCCCGCACGTTGCGCAATATTCTCCACTCTTCCCCGCAACCCAGGAATTTCGTCAATCACTGACGCCATTTTAGGATCAGAAATAAATTTCTGAACGTCTTTTGGCGTCACATTAAAGTTCGTTCCGTTCTTCGTGAGCTTGCCAATAACCCAATTAGTTGTGGGCTCGTCAATGTTAACGCCAGGGAGCTCGCGGACCATACGCAAGTTTTGCGCGGCATTTGGTCCTGAAAACATTTTATCAAAAACAGCTTCACCCGCGATACGCTCGCCGCCGCCTTGCATATCAGCCACAAGCTCAGACAGGAACTTTGGGCCAAATGTGTCGTGGTAATCTTTTGTCGCGGCGCGAGCCGTGTTCCACGCATTACGCTGAGCACCTGTCTTGTCACCAAAGAGAATATTCTTCTCGTTGTTGAGCATTTCAGCAAGCTTTGCCGCCACTTCGTTATTCGCGTGTTGCGTAAAATAATCACCCTTCTCGCCAGCACTGCGCGCCGCAGAAAGTATTTGCGAGCGAAGATCCTGGAAGTGTAAGAGAGGAATGTTTTTGCCTTCAGTCTGGCTAAGAGCCTCAACGACAGACATGGCGTCAGCGTCGAGAGCCTTACGCTTTGATGGCGACATTGAATTGATGAAGTCGGCGAGCTCATTCATCGTTTTTGTTTTGTAGATCGCGGCAGACTGAAGTCCGGGATGCGCCCACGCGGTCTTCTCTGCTTCTGCTTTTTGCTTCTCCAGGGCAGACACAACATTCTTAACTTGTATTGCCGCGTCGCCTTGTGGGTTTAAGGACGGAGGAAGGCCGGCGGCGGTCTCCATGTCGACTGGCTTAATGTGTGTGCCGACTTCACCAGGAACGCGAGGAGCCGCGGCAGTTGTCGCCTCAAGCGAGCGAGCCTCTTGCGCCTTGCGTCGCGCAATATCCTCCTCGCCTTCCTTGCGGCCCATGCCTTCTAGTCTGGTCTCAAGCGCCTTTGCCTCACCACCGCCAAGGACTTGCGCAGTTGTTGGCTGCACTTCTTCGACGTAACGACCTGGCTGGCCTTGTAGCGTTAACTCAGTCTCTAGGCGCGACGCCGCCTTTTCAGGCTCAGCAAAAGCTTCGCGTGCAACCTGTCCCGCAATTTTACTAGCGCGCTCCGCAACAGCCGGCGCAGCCCGTGCTTCAAGAAGTTTAGAAATTCCTGCCGCGCCTGCAGCGCCAGGAAGCGTGCCAAGAAGGCGGGCAGGCATCTCATACTTTGTGCCGCGCGTCAGTTCGCCTGCAATGCCAGAGCCAAGGCCGCCCAATGCGCCTGCGGCCAGTCTGGTGCCAATGCCGCCAGGTCCCGCCAAAGAGCCGCCAGTAAGCTCGCCTGTTGCTTCTGCGACACGTCCCGGAAGTGTTTGCGGGTGATACTCAGGCATGCCGGCGCGAATTGCTGCTTGCTGCATGCCGTGAGCTGTCGGGACGGGAAGGCCGCCGATCGTTGTCACTTCACCGGCGAGCTCGCGCTCAGACGGTTTGTAGAACTCCTGGCCAAGTTTTTTGCCCGCTTCCATAAAACCAGCCGCGGTTTTTCCTGGTGGCAGCATGCCAAGAGCTTCAGCGCCCTCAGATAGTTTGCGCGTGCCATACTCGCCGGCAATATCATACAGCTGAGCCAAAGACCCAGGCATGCCGGGGATGCCGACTGCGCCTTTTGCTGCCCCAGACACAAACCCTTTACCGATATCTTCACCAAACCCTGGGGGTGTTGGCTTGCGCGCTGATGGCGGGTTGAACTTAAATTCAGGCGTAGAGGTCGCGCTTCTTTCTGCCTCAACAAATGCGGGGGTTGGCGCTTCCTTTCTCCGCAAGCTTGGCGGGGAAAAGACGAAATCCTTCTTCTCTTCCTCTGCCATTACTTTTCTCCAAGGAGGATCGCCGCGACGCCTTTACCATACATTTTATCAATTTCGCCTTTACTGGATTTTACTTGGTCTTTTGTTAAAGACTTCAAGTAACCCATGTCGTCCTTGTCGATTGCTTCAAGGATGGCGCGATTAACATATCTCTCTGGAGTATTAAATTTTCTGAATGTTGTATCCGCTCCGGCAAGTGTGCCAAAGCGCGCCGCATAATCTTCCATAAACGCTAAGCGGTCTTGCTGATACTTTGCAGCCTCACGTAAGCCCGCGCTAATACGCTTATAAGCAATCGGGCTGTTTTCCATACCAGGATTTGCTCTTACTGCGCTTTGAACAATAAAGCCTGGCTCGTGCCCAAGAGACTTGGCAACATCAAAACCAAGACGCGTGGTGTCTTTTGACAAGGCTTCTGCCGCGGCAACATTGTTTGGATCAAACAAAGGTTGGCCGCCAAGCATTGTCGTTATTTCGTTTGCAGTCTTAGCAAGGTCTGTTCTTGCTTGAGACGCGGGCCCTGGCTCTAAGAAGTTTGCCTCCTTAGGCAGTTGATCAAATTGATGGTCCATTTCGTCAAGACGAAATAGCTGATCAAATGCTGCCTTCGATGTTGTGCGAAGTCCTTCTACTTCTTTCTTAGCCGCTTCTTGCTGCTTAGGAAGATCTCCGCTCATTGCAATGTTAAGAGCGCCAGGGATCTTTGTATCTTTTGGCGCGGCAAGCGTCGGCTGCCAGTCAATGGCGTCACCCACTTTACGCTCTTTGCCTTGAACCTTTTCTTGAAGAGACTTCTTGCCAATATCTTCAATTCTTTCACCACCGCCGCGTGTTGGTATTTTATTAACGTCGACGTTTTTCGTTGGATTACCCTCAGCGTCAGAAATCTGAACAGGCGTCTTGTATGGCTGCGTCTTGTCGTAGACCATCCAGCCAACATTTGGTGCCCACTGCTTCTCGTAAAGACCGGCAAGTTTTTCTTTCGTCTCTGCCGCCGCGCGTGCCGCGAGGTTCTCGCGCTCTTTAGTTTCAGCGGCGAGCTTTGGAACTTCAGCCTTGAGCTTCTCAATCTCTGGGATCTGCTTGCCGACATCCATGTAAGACTTAGCGCCAGCGCCAAGACCCGCACCCGCGCCTCTTAGCATTGCGCCACCAAGGCTTGTGGTCGGAGACGAAACCATCCCCTCAAGTGCAGCGCCAAGACCTGAAAGCAACGGCACCACTGTTTGACGGTTAAGGCCAAATCCTTCTTCAGATGGCTTAACACCTCCTGAAAGATTTACTGTCGATCCTTCTTCAGGAAGATTTGCCTGAGCGTAATAGCTTCTTGCATTTGGCGGTAAGTTAGAAAGGGCGTCTCCGACACCGCCGCGTAGCGTTTCATTTCTATTTGCCCAAGCTTTTGCGTATTTTCCGTATTTTTCAGGATCGCTAGCAACTAGATTATTAAGAAACGCCTCGCGCGCCGCCATGAACTTTTCAGGATCATTTCCTGATTGCTTCAGGAATTGACGCGCACGTCCAGGCCCCGCCATGACTGCAGTGTCGTAAGCCATGCCGCGAACTCCTTCAGGGAGTTGGTCAGCATTAATGCCTTGCCAGTATTCCTTGCGGTAGATGTCTTTGGCCTGGTCGCGCGTAAGGTTTTTAACGTCAATGCCCGGATGCGCGGCTTGATTGATGCCATACATAGACGGCGTTCTGTTTGTGTCGCTTGGGTTCAGTCCGCCCTCAAACTTAAAGGTCTGCTCTACATTTCGCTCGAAGTCGTCTGACGGCTTAACAAAGCCTTCGCCTTCATACCCACGACGGTTGACTACACCGCCATCGTAATAGCCGACACGACCGCCGTCTTTTGCGAAAAAAGCAGCAGCAGGACCCAAGAAAGACCCGATTGATCCAAGGCCGCTCATAATAGAAGAGCCAAGCTCACTAAGACCCCCAAGAAAACCTGTATTAGCTGCAGCTCCAGCACCTTCGGCGGCCTTACCAAAAGTCGGAACGATCATGTCGCCTGCAGCGCCAACAGTGCCCCTCATCCCTGCGTCAGCAGCAGTTGAAGCGCCACCTGCTTTACTGAACAAGCTTCCAAGACCTATGTCTTTACCAAGGTCAACCGCCTGATTGGCAAGCCCCAGCAACCCAGACAAAGACGTCCCTTGCTTAGCGCCGCTCCCACCACCAAGGCCGCCTGGCGTTAACCCATGAGACCCTTGGATCTGTCCGGTAGGCATCGTTTGAGCCTTCTCAGCCTTGTCCATTTCCTCATACATTTTGGCTTGTTCTTGGGCTAACGCGGCAGGATCCGTGTCTACGGCACCAGTGAGATTGTATCCCTTACGACCAACAACTCCGCCGCGGTAATAATCTTTACCTGGCGTTAGATCGATTACAGCGCCGCCCATACGCTCCTTGCCTTTGGCGCGACCGCCACGAGCCAGGAACATGCCAAATGGATTTTGAGCTTGAGCTTGATACGTCTGTTGACCAGTGAGAGGGCCAAGTCCGCCGGCAAGTCCGCCAAAGAACTGCGCCTGCATGTATGGGAACATTTGCTGCTGCTGAAACTGATTGTATAGGGCGTTGATGCCAGCTTGCTGCGTTTGCTGGCCAAGAGTGCCTGCCCCCAATTGTGCTTGAGCTTGACCAAGCGCCGCCTGCTGCGCGGCAGTGCCAAGATTGCCCAACTGCTGTGCGCCTTGAAGACCGTATTGCTGCTGGTTCTGAGCCGCCTGAAGCGCCTGTCCGTATCCAGTTTGATACAGCGGGCTTAGTGCTTGACCAAGTCCAAGGTTCTGCTGACCCATAAGCGTCGCACGCTGAAGACCTGCGCGTTCTCCGCCAAAAGCGCCGCCTCTAATGGCGTCTGCCTGTTGCTGAGCTAACTGCTGACCTTGCTGCTGTTGAACTGCCTGCTGAACCGGGCTAACAACCTGGTTCATGTAAGGGTTCATGTAGTTCCCAACTGTATTGTAGGCAGGGTTCAAGGCGTTCATTGTCGCGCCAGTGGCCATATTGTAATACGGCTGCGCCATGCCTTGCGTATTTGTAATATTTTGAATAGCGCCGGTCTGGGTAGGATTTAACTGTGCGACAAATTGCTCTGGTGTAGTGCCAAATTGCTGGTAGGGCTGAGCAACATCATTTTGCGCCATGCCCATTGCCTGATTATACCAGCCAAGAGCCTGAGGAGACGCCTGTGTCGTTGCTTGTTGTGCGGGAGCCAATCCACCCCAGCCAAGGGCACCTGTCCCTCCGCCGCTTTGTGATCCTTTCCCGCACATGCACTCTCTCCGTTATTGCCTGACTTCGACAGCTGGCTCTTGCCAGCCACCAGTTTTTACGCCGTATAGGAAGAAAGCACCGGCAGGAGCGCCAAACACTCTCTCATAAAGCTTGACCTTGCTTTCGGTTCTGTGGGTAGATAATACACCAATAATGAGCGGCATACCAAGTTCGTCTGCCACTTGCTTGCTGAACTCGCAAAGTTTTCTCGCCCGGCCACCGCTTGCGCCCCTATGCTTTGGGTGAACAAATACGGTTTTTTCCTCAATTATTGGCGCGTCAGAATACCACATTGTTCCTACGCGTAACAAAACGAAGCCTTCGACCATCTCGCCAGGGGTTCCGATGACACCAACCAGGCCGTGGTCCTGGTGCAAAGACATCCAAATATCCCACAAAATCTTATCGACATTTGGCTTAAAAATTCCGTTTTCCTTGCACACCATAAGCGCCAATTCCATGACGCCGTCGACATCTTGCGGCACGCCAACTCTTATCTTTACCTCTTCTATAGGTTTTCGCGGCATCGTTCCCCCTTAGTCGCGTTTTGGCCCTGGAAGTTTTTTCAGTGTCTGAACAGTTTTTGCGCGGTAGTCTGTAACGAAGTCATCAAGTGTGTGGTGGCCTCTATCAATATCCCCACCGCCAATACGAGAGACATTAAAAGGCGTAATAACATACTCGCCCCCTGCCACGATAACTTCTACTGGCGGCTCTTCGCCAACATGCTGCATCCCAAACACATCATTGGCGATACGAAATCCCGCCATTGTGTTCCCCTCGCCCATTGCAGAGATAATGTCCGCAGGAATAACGTAAGACCCAGAGTGAACATTTACTGGCAAATGATCCGTGCGGCCTGCAACCGGGCTGTGTATGGGGCCGACGTGAATTTTGTTTGATATTTCTCCGCCCATAGCGCGCTTTTGTCGTGCTTGATTAAAAGCAGCGGCAACTGCCTGTTTCTGAGGGTGCCCAGCGCGGACCATTTCAGATATATTGCTAGATATTGTTTCCTGAGATTTTCCGTGCTTGAGCGGCATGACTTACCTCAGTCCAGTGAGTAGTTAACAGCAACAGTTTGACCAGTGCCGATAGATACATAAATTCCATTAGAAAATTGAGAACCAACTTGTAGCGTTCCAATAGTCGTGGAAGATGCCGCAATTTTATTTGCAGTGCTGACATTGAAAACCGTTCCGGGAACAGTTTGAGACCCAGTAACGCTTGGGAGCGCATATGTTATTTGATTGCTGGTTGGTGTGCCGGTAACTGTAAAAAGACCGTTATATCCAGAAGGAACAACGCCAGCAACATACACGCTGTCGCCAACGCTAAATAAGCTTGCCCCATTATACGTTATTGTCGCAACGCCACCAGCGCCGCCGGTTCCTGCCGTTGCAGTCGTGGCGTAGGTAATATAATTAAAAAATGTGCTGCTTGCCGTTCCGGCAACAACTGTATTTACGCTAACAAGGCGTCCAGGTTTATTCGTTATAACGCCAGATGTTGAGTAGCCGAGAGATGTATATTGACCATTTAGATATCCATACAATTTATCAATTGCCTGCATTGTCTGATTAAGATTATTAATCGCAACGACGCCGTTTTTTTGTGTTGTGAGGATATCGTCAAGCGTAGCCATTAGAACTTTCCGTCTTGTTCAACGCGATAACGTATACCACCAATACGCCAGAAAGTTCCTACTTCAGTTGGCGAGCTCTGCAAATTAATTGCCATCAACCTGCCGCGGAAGCGTGGAGTTATGTATTGCGTCGTGTTTGTCAGCGTATACGGTCCATATACGCGAGGGGTGTCTGTAGGATAATCGGCGACATAGAAAGTCATGAGAACGTGAGCGGTTTGATCGCCGCCGTAGTATCCCCATTTCATGTCCGGCCACACCTGGTCTACAAATACTTTCATCTCGCCTTCTTGCATGGCGAAATAGCCAGTCTGGAAGGTTGACGCCATTGGAAGGCCATCAGCATCAGGAGATGTTTCGTGCTGATAAACATAATTGCTTCCTGATGATATGCCGGCACCTATTGGTGCGCCAAGGACGCTTTCATTAATCCAGGCAGTTCTTGTCAGCGTCCCAAAATCCCATTGGTCAAGATAGACGTTATATTTTACATACTTTGTTATCTCGCCGTTACTATTTGTTGTTGGGTAATACCACGCAATCTCTCCAAATCTCGAATTAGCGGCGGCTCGTATTTTGTATAAATAGTTGCGGTCAAGATCCTGAAAAATAACGTCCCAAACCGGACATTTAATTATCTCAACACCGGACCCAGACAATTTAAAAAATTGGCTTTGACCCATCCAGTAAACAACACCATTCATTGACGCCGCGCCTTTGCGTGCAATCATGCCGCAGCCCGTGCCAATCTCGTTAAATTGATATACATACGGAGGCCCAACGTATTGCATCGCCCAAAGAGCTATGTCAGTCCATAGCAATCCTTGCTGCGGGCCCTGAATAGCTCCGACTATTTTAGAGCCTCTTGGAATGCGATAAGATCCAGCCTGGTTGGTTATTGACGAAATCCACTGCGTGTAATCATTAACATCGCTCCAGCGGACAAGTAGGGGATCTTGAATGCCGCTATACGTAGACCCCCACGCGACAACTTGCCTTTGAGGCATCGCGACAAACATTCCATCGTTTACCGTTGGAGCTCCAGAAATAACAGAGGCAACAACCGCCCCAGTTCCGGGGGCCCAAGTATATATTTCACCATTTATTGGGCATGCCATAAATATGGACCCCCAATTATCCAAGGTCCAATCAATTGTTGTAATTGGAGTTCCCTGAACTGTGGCGGGCGGAATAACGCCAGTCCCGTAACCGCCGGCCCCATATCCGCCAATGCCGTATCCCACGCCAAGAGGAAGAGGAGCAGGTGTTCTATAAAATTCGTATTTAGCCTCGCCGCCATTCATTCTGGCTACAAGACTGAATACCGTTCCGTCTGCGGTATATGCCCCAGGGTTTACGGCGACCGCGTAAGCCACATACCCGCGAATAAGGCCAATTGATACGAATGTTCCAGGGTTGCTTGCTAGGGCATAAGAAACAGTCGTGTCTGTTTTTGCTGTTACAGTATAAGTTCCATTGTATCCGCTAGGGGACACGCTCGCGACGTATATTGTTTCGCCAACCTGAAATGTTCTGTCGCCACTAAACGTAAGCGTTGCCGTCCCTGAACTCCAAACAGCGTTTGTAACAAGAACCTGATCAGCCGCATCAACAACAGTAGATCCTGTAGACGCTGTATTATAGCCAGAGGGAGACACGCCGGAAACAACGACGGTGTCTCCAAGATTAAATACATAATCACCGCTATAGACAACTCTTGCGACGCCTCCTGACCAGGTGGCAGTAATAGTTGGCGCGGTTGACGCGGTGTATCCGGCAATAATAGTAAATTGAGACGTCGATACTACAGAGGCTACATTGTAGTTGCCGTATATTGTAACACCGCCGGCTATTGTTGAAACAACTGCCGGAAACGTGTCCCCGACAAGATACCCGTGATTTGCAAGCGTAACAATAATTTGAGACTGTGTGTTCGTCAGTGTGTATGTCGGAACAGCGCCACCGCCAGGAGATACAACAGTCGACGTGGCGGGAAGAGGAGAGCCTGTTGCGTCTATTGACGTAATTCTAAACTGATCTCCACTTAAAAATGTGCAATTATATGTTCCAAATAAAACTAACCCGTCTACCGCTATTTGTGTTTTTATGTAAACCGTATCATAGTTTGTAACATTTGACCCGTAAGCATTGACGTCTACAGAACTATCTCCGGCCCGCGTTATGATCCCATTTTGTGATGAATACGAAAGAGTTCCAACAACTGTGGCATTTCCTGTCCCTGACGTAATATTGAAGCAAAAACTACTTCTTGTGGGGGCAGGTGTCGCAAGGATTGTTTGAGTTCCGTTATAGGCACCAGGCGTAAACCCACTTAATGTAACGGTCTCTCCAGTGTGAAAAATATAATCTCCGTCAAACACAATTGTTGCAATACCTGAACTTTCAGATGCAGAAATTACTGGTATCACGATGGGAGACGCGGTCGGGAGTAAGTAATTAAAAGTATCCGTCCGCGGCGTTATAACAGCACGAGATCCATTATATATAACAGACAGCCCATTACCGTCGACACCCGTTCCTTCTTGGCCAAGACCAAGATACGTATTAGCGTTTGTGTCTTCCCATGCCCATAATGCGCGAACAATTGAGCCAACTGTATTGCTAAAATATTTTGTCCAGCCGCCAAGCTTTTGTATAAGAGCTATCTGACCCTGTTTATCAGGAACAAACCGGACAAGGTTTGTCGTAGATATTGCCGCCTCATTGAGGGTTGGTGTCCTGTTTTGGTCAACGCCAGGTATAAGTTTGAGTGTTTGATGCGGCATTTATTATCCCCGCGTAGGCGTGGCAGACGTGGATGCCCCTTGCGAGCTCCACGCCGCTGCCTCGAACTTTTTGCGGTTCTCTTCGCTGAGAGCGCTTTTCAGGAGTGCCTGGTATTGCGTCTCGTATGTGATAGGCATTTGAGGGTCGTTGCCCATAGCACTTGAGAAATTACGCTGGTAAGCAGAAATGTAGATCATGCTTGCCATAATAAAAAGATCAGGCAGATACAGGCTAATGAATGTGTTCGTCGTTGTGTATGCCGCATTTGGATAGCTTGGATAATTAGGATCACCAGACACACCAGGGCCAAGACTTTGCGGTCGATAAGTTCCAACGAACTCTACTGTGTAGGCACTGTCTGGGTATGGCCCGACAAGGAACGTGTAGTCGTCAAATGGGCACCAATACTTTGGCTGACCAGTTGCTGTCGAGTTACCGTAGACGGCGTCAAGAAATTCTTTTGTCGTCGGCAGAAGAGGGACGCGCGTCCCAAGATCTGGGTTTGTTTGTCCGGCAGGCGTGATGAGATTTATTTGCTCTGGGACGACAAACGGTCCAGGCGTCATTGTCGGAGAAATTAATATATTTAGCTGCCGACTTCCGGTCGTTAATGAGTAAGAAGTAGTGGACAGAGACGTGAAGAGAAAGTCTAGATCGCGATATATGCGGTTTTCCGCATATGTGATCATTTGGGGCAGGATCGTAACGAAAGCATCGTCCAGGGGGTCGACAACCGCCATCGTCGATATTTGCGCGACGTAGCTAGATGTCCCCGCGTCACTTCCGTTAAAGCTTAACCCCGTCGTCATTTCTTAATCCACCCACACTTTAGAGCCACGCCTACCGCATTATGCTCGCGTATCTGGGCCCTAGTGGGGGCCGTGTCGTGCCTCGAATAGTATATAGCACGAGCAGCCTCACAGAAAGAAACGTGGCTAGTCTCTGAGGAAAGGGTCGTTGACTGGCACGCCGTCAGGCTTAGAGGCAACATCAGCGCGAACAGCCTCACGAGCGGCAATGGCGATTTGTGCTTCATGAGCTTGATCTTTCAGGCTCTGTAATTGTGCTTGAGCTATTCCCGACTGCACAAGCTGTTGCTCGTGCAGCCAGTTAAAAAAGTTAACAACCGCAGACATAAAGCCGCCAAGGAGGCTTACAATTGCGGATATTAACGCGGCACTCATTTACCGGGGACGCCGACCGTTGAGGCGTCTTTAGCCGAGATAAGGCCAATAGCCGCAAGGACCATAGCAATCTGAGAGCCGACGTCTGACGGAATAACAACACCGGGGATGTTGATGCCAAAATAATGCAGGACAACAAGGAGGCCCAACAGAACGCCAGACGCAGTCGTTTTCCAGTTTGCTACAAAGTATGTTTGAATAAGGCTACCCATCATTCTCTCCTCTTAGTTATTGATATTCTTAACTACAGATGGTATGCATTGCAGCAATAGGAGCTCCGCATGACAATCTGGAAAGAAATATCTGATCATCCTTCATATGAAGTATCTACTTCTGGCGAAGTCAGATTTATTGGTGGATGGAGAAAATTTGGAAAAACCAAAAGATACGCTCCGCCAAGCATGAGATCGCCTCAGCCTCATTCCGGAGGCTATTTGCAACTTAGACTAAACAAAATAAACTTTTATGTCCACATTCTTGTGGCAACACATTTTATCCCTAATCCTAATAAACTTCCAGAAGTAAATCATAAGGATGGGAATAAGCATAATAATAATGTCGATAATCTAGAATGGTGCGATAGAAGAACAAATCAAATTCACAATTCAAGAGAATTAGGAAAAAATAAACACTCAAGGGTCGGAAGAAAAATATCTGAGAAAGAATTTAATTCTATAAAAAAAGAAGAAGGATCACTGAAACAAGTTGCAGAAAAATACAACGTAAGCATCACAAGAGTTTTAAGGATACGCAACGGGCTTACTGCCCGTTGGTATTGATTTTCCTACCTTTGGCCCGTGTAGCTGTAGGACTAACCTACACGGGCTGCTTGAAATGCATCCCGTCCTTACTTCGCCCCGACCAATCTCCGCCCCATACCCAGCCCTCATCCTTGAAGGCTTTTACGACTTGTGGGACGTGGGCAAAGTGGGGGTCTTGGTCGTGAAAGAAGTTTCTGGGAGCATCTAGATCAATTGCACAGCCATAGGCGTGCATACTCAACACAGCGCCCCCACGCATAACACGATAGTTGTATGACCCAGAAAAGACAGAAACGCCCCAGTTGTCGATTGTCTTTTGGTCTTTTCCTGCTGCCGCCCAAATGGCGTCAAAGACGCGAGACAGGCTGTCGGCGCACTTCTTATTGATAGAAATTGACGTGACGGGCTTGCCGGCAAAATACATTTTGAAAGGAGGTGATATGCGCGTTAGGTTCGCCTTTTCCCATTGCGCCGAGGCATTGCCGTTGCGACCGCGAGGGTTGCCGTAGTAGCTATCGCACTGTGATTGTAATGGCCAAGTCATTTGCCCCCCCAAGGTTTGTCTGCTTTTCCGTCCATTTTATCAAAGATCTGCCGCAGCATCTCTTTTATCTCTTTCATGCCTTCAGAAAACTCGTCCCGCCTAATGTAATTTGTCGGCATTTCTATCTCTATGCGGTGAAGGTCGGCCCTTAATTCTTTAACTGCCACCCATAATTCTCTGGCCAACCAGCCAACAACCATCAATACTGAGCCCGCGACAAGATTAATGATCGTTTGGGGTTCCATTTGATTAGCCTTTTTCGCCTAAATACCAAGACAGGTTCTCTTTTAGTCTACCATCTTCTGGGCTTAATTCCAACGCCAAGCGCCCTTGTTCTGCTGCAATTTCCTTCATACCCAAGTTCCACGCCGCAATAGCGGCAAGGTCGTGGGGATGGGCACCCCAAACAGCAGGATCAACGGTGTAAACAAATTCTCTATCTTTTATAGATAGCGCACGCATTGCAGCACCATAACATTCCTGCCATCTTGCCTGCATATAGTAGAGATTTGACAGCCCACACCAAGGTTCGCGGGTATTAGGGCTTTCAGCCGCCGACCGCAGCCACCAAGCCTCAGCCTCAGCTGGATCGCCTTTCCCTTCATAGCATTTTGCCAGTGTGCGCATTGCATATGACCGCTCATTGATCCACGTCGCGCCGGGGAGTGCCAGATATCTTTGAAGCTCTACAATTGATTCATCCCAGCGTGAATAAAATGATAACTCGCGGGCATAGTAGAAGGCGTTGCGCGGGCACACAGGATCTTCTTTGACCGACAGCGCCAACAGGTCCAGATACTGCCCGCGGCTCTTTGTTGGGTCTGGGTGATGGCTGACAAGCAGCTTGTCAGTGTAGGCGTAGATCTCGTTGATACGGGCGTCTGGACGAGGATACTCATGACAAGGATGCCAAAAATAATAACCGTGTTTTGCAAATATTTTTTCATACTGAAATTTAACGCCGCAACCCCAATCAAACATATATCTTAGTCGAGTGGTTTCTCCGGGTATCCATACACGCTCTATTTCTTCGCGCCACCCCGGTTCCATTACCTCGTCAAGATCAAGGGATATGACAATATCTATATCCTTTGGGACAAGAGCTAAACTAGCGTTTCTGGCGTGATCAAATCGCCAAGGGCTGATGCATATTTCATTTACTATTGCGCCACATTCCTTGGCAACTTCTACGGTGTTGTCGGTGCTTCCAGTATCTGCAATGTATATGGCATCGGCATCTCTTGCACTGTCGCAAAATCTTTTAACAAATTGCTCTTCGTTTTTACTTATTGAAGCTATTGCTATTTTCATTTGTAATGTCTCCATTCCCCATAATATTTAATTTCTGCATTTTTCCTTGCACTTACTGCTTTTTCAAAATCCTCAAATCTTCCCAAACTTATTTGCTTATGATCTACTTTAATCGTGGCTCTCCATTTTTTATTTGTTTTATCAAAACAAACTCCGGGACAGCCAGAATTGTTATTTGACTTAATGGGTAAATTTTTACCATTTTGAGAATTTGTTGCTTCGCGCAAATTTTCTATTCTGTTAGCGGATGTAAGCTTTTCCGCTCTCCGAGCTGTATGGCATTTTCTCCCCCTTCTGAGAATGCCGGTGGTTTATTTAATTCCTAGCAAAGCCTTCAAATCATCCACGCTCAACCCCGCCGCCGCGAGTTTCTCTTGTGGCGTTAGTGGCGCTGGTTCTGGTGGTGGAACGTATGGGTTAGGCGTGTTGCCTTCAGCAAGCCAAGATTGAATTGCCTCTACAAGGCAGCTTTCTTGACGTCCATCAGGCCATTCACGCCAAACGATAGAATTATCAGCATTAGCATATTGCCAAACTGGATCACTCATAGTTCACATCCTGTAAAAGCTATGGTTCCAACTGTTGCGCTGCCATTTGCATATAATATCGCTGAGTTTGCTACAGTGTATGATGAAGTAGAACCAGTTACATTCATTCTTGCACAATCTAATCCACCATTACTAAAGGATAGCGCAGAAACAGTAGCATTTACTGTTGGTGATGTATAAGAAAACGAGCCAACATTAGTAACTGTTATTCCTGTTGGTGGAACTCTTGGAGTAACTTTGAAATAATATGATGCTACCCCACCATTTGACGCATTTATGCTGCCCAAGCCTACATCTGATGTTGTAGAGGCTACAGTCGTTATAAACGGTAAATACCTCTGACATTGCGCCAACTGATCGGAGTAAATCTGCCGCTCATACGGAGTGGCGACTGAGCCTTGCTCTAGTTGGACGCCGGTAATGTAGAAGGTTGCGCCGTTGGTGCCGACTATTGAAACTGCGCCTGTGGCTGCAACATAGTTTGCCGAAGCCCAAGCTCCGGCTGTGCCGCTATATGTTGAACCAGTGCCAAAATTAAAACAAATAAGTGCTGCCCCCGCGTTACTAGCCCCAACCCATGTTCCGCCAGTATCACCGGGAATAGTTATGGTTACATATGTCCAAGTATTGGCCGCAGAAACAGTAAATGTAAATGGATAAGATCTAGAAGACGCATAATTTTTCATTGCGCCGCTATGTGTTCCTGTTATGGAAGAATACACATAAAACGACAAGGTTACAGATTTTGCGCTGCTAGACCCAAATCCTAAATCCGAAAAATTAAATCCTTCTATAGATTGTTGAATAATAAAATAATCGCCAGTCAATACTGAATATGCTGATGATGATGTAAAACCAAGATAATTAGAAAAGCCAGTTGGTGGCGTAACGGAACCGGCATTTTGTTGGCCTGTTCCTTTGCCAGTTTGAGAGCAAGCAAAAGCAAATCTGTCAACAGGAAATATTGCATTATTAGCTGTAACACTAGCCCCCGCGTTTCTTTGATCCACGGCCATATTGCCATTGATAATACGATTGCGCTTGAAGCTGCTGCCCATAACGAGCGTATTGCCAACAGTAGCGTTGCCAGCCGTGTCTAGCGTTAGGTTAGGCGTTGTTGAGCCGGAGGCTTGTATTACTGATGTTTGTAATGTAGCTGCCATTTATTCAAGCCTTACCAGTTGTAATGTTCTTCAATGATGATGATGCCCGCCGCACCTGCGCCGCCTGCGTAGCCATTTGTTCCTGCGGTTCCTGCGGTTCCACCTGCGCCTACTGCGTAAGAATAAGTTGCACTTGGTGATGAGATGATTGCATCTATAAAGCCACCAGCACCACCCGCAGACCCAACATTGCCTGCATATCCGTTTATAGTGCCACCACTCGCTCCGCCGCCGCCCGTGTTTGCCGCTGCGGCCACAGCATTAGCATTAGTAGCGCCCTGCCCACCCCCACCAAAAGCTGAGTTGCCGCCGCCGCCAGTGGTGGGCATGTAGAGTGAGGTCGAATTTTGTCCCGTAGATGCGCCTGCACCACCACTTAACGCTATGCCGGTAGCGCCTGCCCCGATAGAAGCTGACCCGCCGGGGGCTCCGGGTGAACCTAAAGCTGTGTAGCCTCCTGTTCCTCCGTTTGCTGTCAAAAATGACGAACCAAAAGTTGTATTTCCTCCATTTCCGCCAGCGCCCCACGATGCAGTTCCGCTACCCGCTCCGCCCCCACCACCACCAACCATACGAACGCGAAGCCACGTTACGCCAGTTGGTGTTGTGTATGTGCCGGAGCCAGATGTGTAGATCGTCTGAGTAATCTTTGGATTAGAACCAGACACAACCCAAGTCGTCGTCGTTGTGTTGTAGCTCTCCAATGCGCCAAGCGTCGTATTGTAACCTGTCTGTCCGGCTACAGGTGACGATGGGCGTGTGGCTGTTGTCCAGCTAGGGAAGACTTCGCCTGTCGTGCCGTTGAGCGTCAGCGCCATTATTCAATCCCCGCGAGTTGCGTTTGATACGCAGCAATAACCTCTGGCGTCCATGCAGCGTTACAAATTGCAACTACATTTGCTGGAACGTCAGTTAAATCTTGTCCCGGCGTATAGCTCCAACGATGATATGTCTCAGTGAATGGAACGCCATCACGCAAAATCCGCGTTGCTTCACGAACAAGAACGATACCGTTTTCTGTAACGGTAATCTGATCTATGATTTTAGTTTCTGTAAGTGACATTTTGGCCTCGTTAAGCATAATAAACTACCGTGATTACCCAACTTTGGCCTGTTCCGCCGGGATAACCATTGTTATACGTTACGCTTAATAATGTTGTTGAGTTTGTTAAATAACATGCCGCAGTTATCCCAGTTACCGCAATTTCTTTCATAATCCCTGCGCCAGTATTTACAGAACCAGCAAAAGGAATATTGCCAATAAGAATATAACTGGCACCAGTCCCATTGGTTGTTATTGTGTAAATGGCTTGAAGAGTAACTATTCTACCAACTTTTGTATATGTTCCAGATGCCGAATATGTTGTAATAGAACCAGTGCCGGGTGTAATTGTTGGCGTCCACGTTCCTTCTTCATAATCATTCAGTGTAGAGTTTGTTAGAGCGCCTGTTTTATTAAAAACAACTCCAGCATTAGCCGAGCTAAACGTAATATTACCGCCAACGCTTTGAGCGCCAGTAGTTGTTGTTCCCGTAAATGTTGGGCTTGCTGTAAGTGCAACTGTTCCAGTTGAAGCAGGAACAGTAATTGTATTTGTTCCAGTAACAGACGTAGGAACTGTTATCGTGACGTTGCCGCCACCAGTTGTTGCGTTTAATTGTAATGCGCTCATGTTATGCGGCCTCTGACTTAAATTTACAGTTATCCATATGCCACCTATTCATCGCGCTGCCAGATCCTTTTACCCCACAATGCGGGCAAGTTCTATCAATTTTTAGCTTGGCAAGATGCTCGCTAGAGAATGATTTACCCGCCCAATATCCCTGTCGGCCTTTGCCTTTTGAGCCAATTATATCACGAGTATTTTGAGTATGCTTATGACCAAAAAAAGGGTTTTTATCGCCTTTTCTTATCTCAGCCATTCTCTGTTTTGCTTCTTTTGTCCACGCGCTGCCGGGGTGCCCTTTTTGAGCGTCGCTCATTTTCTTGCGAGTAATTTCGGAAATCTTACGATAAATTTTAGGTTTTGGATGTTCTTCATAAAATTTTGCAACTACAGCGTCGACTTCTTCTTTAGTCGCAAATTTACCAAGATATACGCGCTCGCCGTTCAATGTGGCTCTGGCCTTAAATTTAAAGGCTGATCCTGTGCAATTATTGAAATGCCAGCGATACATTGATGTGCCGCCACCTATCTCATTGCAATGGGGGCACGTTACCTGTTGATGTTTATACCCCCGCAATAAAGCGGATTTTTTTGCTCTGGTTTCCGGGCTTTGATAATACCCATTTGGACCCGCGCCACCTTCAGTCAGATTTACCAGATCGCAACCCTTGTCTTTATAATACCTGACAAGTTCTTGTTCATGCTGAAACGCTGCGTCCTCAGTTTCAAAACGCGAGACAATTTTCATTGTTATGCCATCAAACTGATTAAATCGTTCCCGCCAAATCCAAGATCTATCGCGCATACTGTATACGCGGCGTCCAGTGCCTTTTCCTACATAAAATACTTCACCGTCAGGAGAAGCGTGTATGTAAGTATAATAGCTCATATTACGGTCCATACCGCCGTGTCACTTACCGTGATTGTTACGCTTGATCCAATCGTAATTGGTCCCGCTGACATAGCATTATAGTTTGATGGAACTGTATAATTAGCCGCGACCGTGTTCGGATTTGTAAATAATCCATTTGATGCGTTTACAACGAGTGAAGAAAGCGTTCCTGTTGAAGGCGTGTAGGTATAATTCGCATTCGATGTATAGACCGTCGATACGGTGCCAGAAGTTGCCGCCGCAAATAGTGGATACTCAGCGGTCGCGGTCGTCGTATCGTTTGTGATGCTAATTGCGCTTGCGGCAGACGCCCAAGACGTTACGCCAGATCCATTTGTCGTCAGGACATAGCCGTTAGTGCCCGCACTTGTCGGAAGCGTTAGCGTCCAAGCCGCAGTCGCGCTGCTTGAAGACTGCAATGTCGTCGCGTAGGCGCTGACATTAGTATTGGCAAGAACAAGAGCGCCAGCAGTTGTGCTCTGAACACCAAGCGTAAACGTGCCCTTTGTTGTGCTGAACTGAGCCGACTGACCGCCGTTTGTGTAAATGGATAAAGGTAAATATGTGCCAGTGCCGTTTATGCCGGAAACAAGCTGGACATCTGTCGAGGCGTTTGTGGCAATAAGTATTTTACTAGCATTCGTCGGATCAGCGTTATTCGCAGCCTGCCAGCTTGCAGCCGTCGATGTGCCGTTAGGTAGAGCATAAATACCAGTAGAAGCATTTGTTGTGCTAGTTTGAAAGGCTCGGCGGCTATTGACTGTCGCATTATCAAAGTCTGCTAATATACGTCCAGCGGTGCCGGTGTAAGTCTCGTTGCCGCTGATTGTCGGCGTCGTAATTGTCGGAGACGTTGAAAAAACAAGATTTGCGCTTGTTGTGCCCGTCGCGCCAGAAGCCGTATAGCCCGTAATATTGTTAAAGGCAGTAATGCTTGCTGATGTAGCGTTTGTGCCACCCAAGGATACGGGGATTACGCTATATTCGCCAAGTATGCCTGCGTTATCATAAAGAATACGAGTTGTTGTTCCGCCGGAAATAGCGGTAGTTCCAACCGTCAATGCTCCAGAGAGAGCAGACGCCGCCGTCCAAGTTGTAACACCAGAGCCATTCGTCGTTAAAACATAACCGCTCGTGCCACCACTTGTAGGAAGCGTGAGCGACCACGTCCCGGCAGTAGCAGCAGTTTGTATCGTAACAACGCCGCTCGTTAATCCCGAAAAACCAAGCGTCCCGGCAGACGTGCCAGCAACACCGAGAACAGGCGTTACAGTTAATGAAGGAACGCCGCTGCTATTGGCGTTAAGGATGCCGCCATTTGTTGTTGCAAGCCCTGCAATCGTGTTCGCAGAACTTGAATAAAGCAATTGATTAATCGTTGTCGTAGCAGGATATGTCGCAGTTGTCCAAGATGGGTTTGCGCCAGAGCCCCCGCTTGATAAAAGCTGATTAGCCGACCCTGTTACAATTGTAGCTGGAGCCGCACCTGCGCCCCCACCTACAATTACCGAATATTGAGCAAGAGCGGCAGATGAAGCCATCGTGCTTGTTGAGCTAAAATATGGGACGCCTCCAGATGTTCCGCTGGATAGACCTGTCCCGCCACGATTTACAGCAACCGCAACACCGTTCCACGTCGCAGAGGTAATTGAGCCCGGATAATCTAATGTATTTGTTGACCAGCTTACATTATTTGGCGCTTGGAAATGAGGGTCCCACGTTCCCGAAGATGTCCCGTTAGCAATTAATACAATTGTTCCGTAAGACCCTGCTTGGAACGTCGAAATTGTTGTTGCGCCAGTATTCTTTACAACGATAGTTCCACTAGACTGATTATTATTGAATGAAAATATTGCGCCTAATGGCAATGTAGTTGCGTCGGGAAGCGTGAATGTTTGACCACCAGACCCCGTAACGACATTAACTGGTGTAGAAGCTGCGGTTAATGTTGTTGTTCCACCAGCAGCCGCTGTGCTTGTTGTTCCTGCAAAAAAAGCATTTGATGTTATGTTAACATTAGCGTCTCTTAATACAACGCTGCTTGCAACAGTCGTCGCACTTGTTGGATATTCACCAACAACGCCAGCATTGTCATAAATGACACGACCAGAAGTTCCGCCTGTAACTGTTGTCGTGCCGACATTAATTGTGTTTGGGCCAGTCGCGCCGGTAGCTCCGGTAGGCCCAGCGGGGCCGGGAGCAGCGTTAAGGTTCACCGCCCAAGACGCAAACGTGCCAGTTCCAGTAATTGAAGTGATATTGGCAACCATTGCGCCAGTGGCAGAATTATACGACGTGACAGTGCCCGTCATTAAATGCGTGCCATCATATGCAATGATGATTTGCTGGCCAACGGTATAAGCGAGACCAGTTCCAACTGTCAGAGACTGAGTGCCGGCAGCAATCGTAAGGCTGGTCGTGCTAGTCGTGGCGTAAAGATTGCCCTGAGCGCCAGTCGCGCCGGTTGGGCCGGTGGGGCCCGTAACAGACGGTCCTGTAGAGCCGGTGGGGCCAGTCCATCCCGTGGGTCCCGTAACATTAGAAGCGGGGCCCGTAGAACCTGTGGGTCCAGTAACTGAAGGGCCTGTAGATCCCGTAGGGCCCGTTGGGCCGGTAACTGAAGGCCCTGTAGGCCCGACGCCGCCGCCTTGGCCGGTCGCGCCAGTGGGGCCCGTAGGTCCAGCAACAGTCGATGCCGCGCCAGTGGCCCCGGTAGGGCCCGTCTGGCCTGTGGGGCCCGTAATTGATAAGCCGGTAGCGCCCGTGGCCCCGGTAGCCCCGGTTGGTCCGGTGGGCCCTGTGACATTAGATGCTGCACCCGTAGCGCCGGTAGCTCCCGTGGGGCCTGTGACTGTTGATGGAGCTCCCGTGGCTCCGGTGGGGCCCGTGGGGCCCGTCCAGCCCGTTGGGCCCGTGGCTCCGACACTTCCGGTAGGTCCGGTGGGCCCGGGGTTAAGACCAGCAATTTGCGCAGAAGTAACGCGAACAGACGTGCCGCCCTGGACGGCCTCAAGTTGCTCAGAACCATTGAGCGAAATGGCTGCCGGCAAATTTGGTATCTGCTGGTTTGACATTAGTTTAGCGGCCCTGTCTTGGGAACTTGCGTATAATCATACGGCAAGCCTGGATTATTGTCACCCGGAGCATTTGGATCCGTGCCAGGTTGCGTATTTAATCCTCCAGGAGGTTCGCCTGTTTGCTGCAGGACACGATCGTCTGTCGTTGCAGTAGCACCAGAATTTTCCTGGACAAGATAACTCACGCCATCCTCTAACAGTATAGCGCCAGAACCGTCTTCTAACAACAGAAGACCGCCAGTTGGTGTCGATGTAACACGAACATTTCCGCCAATAACCGGGATGCCTGTAATTGGATCTATAGAGTTTTGACCGGATGTATATCTTGTGCTCGTTTCCGCAGTCACGTAATCCTGAACGCGCGGATTTTGAACTGGCGTAGGGTCGCCTGGAATAACGATTGCACGCAATTGCTGTTGTGGCGTGTCGTAGCAGCTCTGGCACACAAGAATGCGTGTGTTTAATAAGGCAGCTCCGCGCCAATCGAATTGCCAGGAAAGCTTGTTGTGTGAATAAACAAATCCACAACGGTCACATACGCCAGCTGCTGTAGGGTTTCGTGCGCTTATCCTTGCGCGACCAAGTTTTGAGGCATAACCCATTTATGCCCCCCAATATTGCATGGACAATAATTTATTTATTTTACGTTTTTTGTGACCATTTTTTACAATTAAACTTCTTTCTTTATGCCAAGAAGAGCGGCCCCTCATATCAAAAGCGCGTTTTTTTGTTCGGCCAATTCCAACATAGAATGGCTCCATATCATCTTCCTTAAAATGGCAATAAACATAAGCCATTACCTGAAATACCCACTAATTTGTGGCGAAATATATTGTTGCGCCGTTTCTATGTTCTGAGCTGCAGCTATTGAATAAGCCTCGTCAGCCATCGGTTTCAAAAACGTCAATTTATCTGGTGCCCAAATCTGAGCCAGACGCTCTGCCAACCCATATGCCATTGCCTCTAACCAAATAGGCGGTATGTCCACCTGCTCGGTGCCGTTCATGTTAGCATCCTGCAGACGCAATACACTGTAATATGTTAAAGATGCTTCGTTTCCATCTGGGACAGGCCAAAGAGTAATTGTAGGAGAAAGAAGACGATTAAACCAATAAGTCGTAGGGAAACCTTGCTGTGCTTTGTTGGGGAAAGACAAATACTCAGTCCTGCTTATCGGTAAAATTATTCTGTCAGTATTAACCGATCCATTTGTAACAGTGACATATGCATCAAGAATTACAACCGTATTTGCAGATACAGAATACGTTGCAGTTCCCTGAGTTAAGGCTTGAGTTGTCGATGTCACTTGCCAAAGATTAACGCCCTGATTGCTCCATCGCGTGAACATCATGTTCGTTGCGACACGAGCAACATCTATATGTTCCTGCAACAATGCCGTAGGGCGAACACCAATCAGCTGGTAGGCGTAAATGGTGAGTTCGCCGAGCGAAGGATTGAACGTGTATGCGTTCGAGGTCGACATTACTCATCCTTAGTTAGACGCCATTATTACCCAGTTTGTTCCATCAGACTGTAACATCGCCCACTTTCCGGCACTAGCAGACAATATTGCTGTGCCAGCTGTTGCCGTCGACAATGGGACAATATTTGAAGACGCACTGTTAACAGTAATAGCAGAAATGTTTTTAACATTAAGAACTCTTCCTGGATAGGAAGAAGCGGCAGGCATTGTCACCGTGCATCCTGTCGTCGTAAAAATAAGAGACGCATCAGTCGAGGCGACAGTATATGTTGAGGCGTTTATTGTGCTTGGCTTATTGACTGATATAGGACCGGCGACAGTAAGAAGTGTTCCAGGCGTGGTTGTTCCTATACCTAAATTACCAACACTCGACAGGCGCATTTTCTCATAAGGCGTCGTTGTTGTTGAGCCACCTACAGGAAGACCTTGTGTCATAAACACAATGGCAGAAGGCGTCAGTGCAGAGCTTGTTCCTGTTCCAGTAGGTGTTGCATCAACAATAGCAGCTATGGCTGTGCTGTAATCAAATCCATTAAATGCATTAGGGCTGGTCGAATTACTGTAGGCACCCCAGCCAAAGTATCCAAGAGTATCTAATACTTGCGTAACTGCAGGAGAAGAATACGACCCTCGTCCATAAGAAGAATAAAAACCTTCACCATACCCCTGAGTATTTATATTTCGTAACTCAGAATAATAATGATAAACGCTAGTGTCTTGATACGAGTCGGCATAAAAACCAGACAAACCTGTTTCTAATGTTACTTGAAAATGCGCTTGTGGGCTTGATGTTCCGACGCCAACATTGCCTGTAAAATAAGGCGACGCGCTCATAAACGTCTTGAGCTGAGCCGCAGTAGTTTTTACAGGACCGACGCCGGTTGTCTGGACATTAGGGACGACGTCTGTAGCAGATACAGCTGCACCCGCCGCTAATCCTGATATCGGAAGGTTAGACATCTATTCCCCTTATTAATTCGTTAACCCGCCGCCGACAGATGTCCCAGTCGTTTGAGTAAGACCTGAGCCGTTAGGAAGGCCGGTTGTCGTAGATAGTCCGCCCGTGGCCATTAGTATGGTCCATTACTATCTTGAACAAACGTCGTCGTCACTGAACCAGTGCCACTGTTTATAACAACACGGGCATAAACTGGCGCGAACAAGAAGTTTGATTGCTTTGTAGCACTTGCACTAACAACAGCGGTGTCAGATGAGTTAACCCAGGTCACTGAACCAATTGCTACAGGATTTGTCGCGCTATTTGGATCATCAAGGGTAGACTGCAGCGTGTAGTTAACAGTGCCGCTTACGGTGCATTGAATTGAAATGTTAGACGGAGACCACTCGTCAAAGCGCACCCAACTGCTTCCTGCCACGCCATTTGTTCCGGCAGACGCGCCGCTTGCACTCGTTGAGCCGCTTGTCTTGATGCTTGTGACGGTAGCAAAGTCGTTATTTGTTGCGACAGAGCTGCCGCTTGTGCCTGTCACTGTCTCAGAAATAACAACACCCCAAAACGTCGTGCCCGTAATCGTAAAGGTTATGCCCGTATCATTGCCGACGTTGGTAATTAACACACGGCGAGGAACGTCAAGGGTGACAGTAGAGGAAGTAAGCGTCATATTTGCCGCGCCAGTCACCACCTGGTTGGCGGCAATGCCTACTGCAGAGGCGGCGGCAAGAGGGCCGGCAGTGATAACGATAGGACGCATTAGTGCTTTTCCTTTTTATTCTGGGCCCGAGCAGCCGCAATATTATCAACAGCATTCGGGTAAGGGCGACCCGCCGCCCGTGCCCTAGCTTTTGCCATTCTAACACCTTTTGCGCTTAAAGCCTTATGCTTTGCGTCTTTAGGTGCATCTTTTTCCCAAAATGGCTTGCTCATTTTAGCAATCCCATTTTTTTAACGATAGATTTACACGGCTATTTGGGTCGGCGGCAGCAGCTGCCCCAGTAAGTTTTTTCTTTAATCCTGTCATTCTAGCACAGAATGACTTACGTCGAGAGGCCGACTTATCGCTTTTAGCGGCCTGCTCTTTCGAGACCGGCGGCTTCAGGTTGTGACCCTCAGCCTTGGCGGAGGCCCTTCCCTTAGCATTAAGTCCACCAGATTTGCTTTTGCCTTCTGATCTCTGCCAAGTGGGCGTTTTCGCCATATCTAATCTCCAAGAATAAGACGAGGGTTCCAAAAAACCCTCGTCGACTTTAGCACCGACAAATCTCAGTAATGAGAAGCTTTGCCGCGTGGGGTGCCAGAAGCAGCTGAAGAGAAGACGCCGCCGCCGCTTGCGCGAGCAGGACGCTTACCCTTAGCGGCTGAGGACATTACGCCACAGCCACCAGCAGCTTTTTTAGCACGACCGCCTTTTTTGAAGCCGTCTGTGCCTTGCTCTGCTTCAGCCGCAACGTGGCTGTTTTGAGCATTGTAAAGGCTCTTGCGGGAGCCCTTAGCATCTGGATCTTTAGTCTGAGATACCATTTTAGAGCCCTTTCTTAAGCCTGAGTAAGGCCGAACAAGCCAGTTGCGTAAGGCACCATATAAGCTTGTGGTGACTGACGAACGATTAGCTTGTTTGCCCCGCTGCTTGAAGTAGCAGCAAAGGTTCCACGAACATCGTTTGTTGTCGAGCTAGGCGTTGTTCTATCTGCAGGCAGATAGTTTGTGGCGGCAGTGATCAATGTCGTGCCAACCAGTGACGCTGCATAGTTAATGATAACGTCACCAAACGTATCAGACCGCAGTGGGAACCCAAACACATCAGCCGTTCCTACAGAGTAGTTATGGCCAGAGTCAGCAGCATTAAGAACAATTGACTTGATGTATTTGAACGCCTTTGTGCTGGTAACAACACCACCCGCAGAGATCGTAAGAGCCTGCGTCATTGGGTATCCGTAGATGTCATAGCCAGATACAGTCGCGGTTGTCGCCGTAGCACTTGCCGCCGCCGTAACACTTACCGCACGACCCAGAAGAGCTTGAGGGCTCCAGTTATACATGCCAGGCGTCTGGGCATTATTAGGAACGGCGCACTGGCCTGGCGTCTGGTAGGCAAGTGTTACCGTGCCTGAAGTCGCCGTCAAATTGCCGCTTGCCTGATAAGTGCCAGTCGTGCCCTGCGAAACCGACGAGTATGTGCCGGTTGTCGTGAGCTGAGATACGATCTGCGTTCCAGCAGCGGTTCCCTGAGAAACCGTTCCTGTAGTAGCAAGAACAACCATACCGGGACCAATTGGCATCTGATTGGTGGAGGTGGTGATCGTGAGAACACCATTGCTGAATGAGCCCGTTACTGACGCGTAAGCGTCAAGAGCGAGGACCGTGTCAGTCGCACCCGTATCCGCACGAACAAAGCTCGTGGAATAATAGACGCCAGTCGTCGAAGAGCTCGACGATACAACTGTGAGCGTTGCACTTGTGGCAGCAGCTGACGCGACAATTGCCGTAGCAGATGCAGTGTAAGGAACAGCACTCAAGGTCGTGATGTTGTCCACGCCAAGCCACCCAAAGTCCGGTGCAGACTGAGCTTCACCGGGGATGTAGGTGTATACTTGACGTGGATCTAAGATACCCGTCCCTGCATAAAACAGGGACGAGCCACCGATGTCTGGGTTGTAGTCACCCGGCTGTGTTGGGTTTTGCCCAAACACAATTAATGGACCGGAGAAAGCAGCATGAGCCATTTTACTTCCTCCTTACGACGTTGGGAAGTTGCCGTAAATTGAGCGCCAGTTGTAATAGCCGAAACTGTAGCGTTCATAACCCTTTACGAGTAAGTTGTCAGTCACGAAATCGACCTGCATGTCGGTTTCGAACTTAACTCTTTCCATGTAAGACAGACCGTCAATGTTGGTTAACAAGAACCAAGCATACGATGACGTCAAGAAGTCGCTGGTCATGAAACCTTCCGGCAATCCGCCGGCTGTCATCATGATTGCATTGACGTCATTGTCTGACGTTCCTGGGCGGAGCTCCGTCTTTGTGAGACGGATTGCTACAGGCTCAAGCTGAGCAGGAACAACCAAACGGCGACCGCGGGCGAAGATCTTCAGGCCAGCCTGGTCTTTGAAGTTTGTTCTGATAGCAATCATGCTGTTCAGAAGCGTGGCTTCGTTAAGATCAACCTGAACCGTAGGCGTATTCGCTACAGTAGCGCCATCGATTGGATGCGCCGGGGAGCAAAGAGCGACACCGTCACCGCCGACAGACGCGTTATACGTCGTCGCCGTGTTAAGCACGTTCGCGCCGTAGATCTCTTTGGTCTGGTGGAAGCTTTCCATCAAGCCAAGGTTCGAAGGCATGAACTGTGATTTGTAGAGGTTGTCGTCGATAGCTTTGCGTGTAATCGCGTAACCCAGAGCAATTTCAGTGTGCTCCTGGTTATAGATGTAACGCTCACCGGCGCTGTTGTCGAATGCGGTCTGACCACCTTCTGTTTTCAGCTGAGCAAGACCCAGGAAGCGCATTTCAGCAGTGCGCTCAAGCGCCATCTTACTGTCGTGCTTCGTGAAGATCTTATCGTATTGAGATGGGATCATCTCATACTTACCCTCAATCCCCCGGAGGCCCGGAAGGAGGAGGTCTTTAATGGCAGAGAGATTAACAGCCATTGGTCCTTACTCCTTGTTAGACGCCTTGGAAGTTGCGGGTGTAGACGTTGTTGAACATGACGATAGCATTGTCATATGCCTGTCCGTTCGACAGCGTGCCTTGAGCCCCAGGCGGATCGTTGATGACACCAACAATCTTAAATGGGTAGTTAGCAAGCGTGCCAGTCTGCAACGTGGAGGTATCGAGATAAGCGCCAGAAATACCCGTTGAGGTATTGCCTGTGCCAATCAAGAAGCCGATTGTTGCGTTTACGTCAGCAAGAGCAATACCCGTGCTGTCGGACTGAACAGCGAACTTAGCGTTAGGGTCGTTTACGATGTAGGCGTAGATCGAACCAGAAACTGGATCGGTGCCGCCCGGATAGTAGTTTGACCAAACAGTTCTTTTCTGAACCGTGGACAAATACTGACAGCCAACAAATACGCCAGCGATGCCGAGAGCAGCTGGTGTGCTGGTGCTGGCAGACTGAGTAACAGTGCCGTCGCTGACAGCTGTTACTGGGTCGCCAAAAAAGATATTTGTAGAGTTATATGCGATAGGAAAGCGAACTTGCTCATACGTCGGAGCAGATCCGTTTCCTGCATATTGTCTAAAACCGAAAGGCGCACTTGTATTCGCCATGACGGGTTCTCCTTATTCAGGAGTTCCTTCATCGCGCGCCGGGGCGATTATACGGAACAGAAAAAGTTAACGCCTCGCGCCGGGGAGGCCCAGGCCATCAGTGTGGCTTGCCTTCATTATCGCATATTTACAAACTAAAAGTAAAGGGGCCGCACAAGGCGACCCCCTGGACTAGCTTACTGCCGGAGAACTTACTTCTCAGGGACCGGCATAGCCTCGTATGACTTCTTGATTTGAGGACGTGCTTGCGCGTGATCTCTCGTCATTGTGCCGTCAGGCGTGCCGGCAAGTTGGTTTTCTTTGTGCATGACCTGCATGCGCGCCTTTCTTTTATCTGCGTCGATACGCTCAAGGACAATCTCAGACGGGCATTCCATGAGGACCATGCCTTTTCTGGTAATTACTTTGTCTGCTGTGTTTTGAGGCATCATAGACGGATGGCGAGACACTGGGACAGCTGTCCAGCCAGAACGCGCTAAGTGAACCTGGTAAGATGGATCCTCAGCGCCGTATGTCGTGAAGCGTTTCCACTCATACGTCCATCCGTCTGGAATAATATCCTGAGGAACGTAGAAGTCATCAGTGCCGTCGACGACTTCCTCTAAGTGGTTACGCAGTTCAGCTGCACGCTGCCTTGCTCTTTCTCTTGGGTCGTCTTCACGCATTGCGGGCCTCATTGGCGGCGCTTCATCAATAGGGGCTCCGGCTGCCGCTTTCGCAAACATGCCCTTCTTTACCGTAGGCGTATTCATAACAATCTCCATCAGTTTGCAATTTTACCTTCTTTGCGAAGGTCAAGCATGTGTTTCGCGTATTCCTTGTCAGTCATGCCAAGCATTGACGCCATCTCCGCCTGGTCCTTAGTTAGACGGACGACATTTGACCGTTGAGGGCTACGCGATACAGGCGCAGGCGGTGGCTGCGGTGCGCGTCTAGGCGCAGGAGCCGCGGCTTCTGACATAACGTCTTCTTCAACCTGCTTATTGAGCCCCAGGCGGCTTTCAATGAAGCTAAAATACTCGTCGCTGTCTGTTTTAAGACCATCATCCACCGCGTCTTCATGAGCGCGAAACATTTTGCGTATTTCACGCTCGCCAGACAGATGTTCTTTGTTTTTGAGCAGCCAAGACGCTGATTTTGGCGATACCGTTTGAGCCATTTGCTCAATAATGTCACCAGGAAGCTCTGCCTGACGTGGGGGTTGGCGCTTAGCGGCCTCTTCTTCCGCCTGCATTTGTTCTTTTAATGCTCTCTCGCCGCGTTTCAGCTCATTCATCTGATACGCATTGATTGACATGGCTTCTTGAAGCTCAGCGACCTTGTCGTAGTCGCCAACACTCATTGCTTCCTTATGCGCAGCCTTCAAAGCATCTGAACGCTCCTTAACAGTCTCAAGCGCATTCACGACGAGCTGATAATTTGCGTCTTTTGCGTTATCACGGGCGCGATCAGCGTGAAAGTTAGCCTCTCGTGCGCGCTTTTCTGCGTCTATGCGTGCCGCTTTCTCAGCTTCCAGGCGCTTTTTAAGCTCTTGGATGCCTTCTTGCGGCTCAATAATCGGCGCTTTTTCTATTTCAGGCTCTTTTGCAGCCTTTTCGTCGATTATTTCTATTTCAGGTTCGTCTTTTTTCGTCTCTTCAGGCTTATCAAGCTCTACTTCGACGTGATCTTGTTCGTCAGACATCAATTTTCTCCATTACCATGCTGTATCAGGTGACGGGATGCGCATTTTTACCTGCGTGTCAGATAAAACTCTGCACAGAACGCCATTTATTGTAATGCTCCAGCCGTCAGACGGGCGATAAACAAGCCAGTCATGCAGATTAAAGCTTGTATTATTGAACCACTGACCGCTTTCATCATTAAACGCAGCCGGACCCATGCCAATGAGTAGGCCAACCTTACCCTGGAACCTATCTTCGTCTGCATATTTATCAGTCAAATACAGTCCGCTTTTTGTTTTTGTCGGACGCACATAGACGGCGCACAGTATCTGATTGTTAAACAGTTCAATTTTAGATAAATCGCCAATTTCATTTATTATTTTCTGTTTTGGATCCTCTGCGTGATCCATTACCAAGTTAGTCATTAACGTCCCCTTAGTGTTCGCGCGGTTTACCATCACATATGGCTGATGCCTCAGCCATTAAGTCGATCGCCGTGCGCAATCCGGCGACCTTTCCTGCAACGAACCTGTATTCGTTGAAGTCTTCTAGAAATCCAAGTGCAAGATTGTCCTTCATTCTCTCGACTTCAATTTCAATCAAACGCTCAAGCTCGTGAGCAAACATATGGCTACGCGTTAGTGTTCCCACAACCCACCCCCTTGGGTTCCCCTTATGATGTAAGAGGACTGGACGCCATAAGGGGGTGACGCCCAGTCCATGCGCAGTAATTACTTACCGCGACCTTTTTTCGCTTTAGCGATATCTTCTTTCTGCAATCTGCCTTCGCCTGATCCAGCTCCGGCCTCCATGTCCTTGTATGACTTGGCTACCTTGCTGATGCGTCCGCCTGCCTTGCGACCAGGTGCTCCAGGCATTGGCATGCCGCCAGGACCGCCAGGGATAGGCATTGTCGGAGGTGCGGCAGGAGGAGCGCCAGCGCCAGGAGGCGCAACAGGAGGCATCGGCGGCACCATTGGCGGCTTCATAATGTCAGCGGGAGAAACGGGTGGTTTGTTACCGGTTTCTTTTCCAATGTTGACTGAAATCAACGTAACTTTCTTTGGCTCTTTTGTTTTAGCCGCTGACTTCTTTTCACCACCCGCGGCGTCAAGGCTAAGAGATCCGCCGCCGTATTTATTGATGCGCTTTAACGTTTCAGCTAAATGGGCGCGCTTGCCAAGCTTGCCGCCTTTTTTCTCTGCAGCTTCAAGCTTTTTTTCAGGGATCTTTTCGCCCTTTGGCACGCCAAGCTGCTTGTGAAGAGCGCCTGGCTTTTTAATAGCCTTCTGGATCCACTTACCGCCAGCTTCACCGCCATCTTTCTTGCCGGTCAGCGCGGTCTTCTTCACCATTTTCTTTACGAGTGAACGATCCTCACGCTCGTCGGGATGCATTTCCGTCTTGCCGCCCTTAGCGTGAGCCTTACGCTTCACCATGCCGCCGCGCTTGTCGCCCGTGCGTGCCGCGCTTTCTGCCGCTTCTGCTGGAGCCGGAAGGGCGTCGTTCTCTCGAAGAGCGCGGTCAAGAGCTCCTTTGTCTTCTTGGCTGTAGCGTGCAGTGCCCATTTTGCCGACTTGGCTCATGTCGCTGCCGGTCTTTGGCTCGCCAACCATTTTCTCAAGCCAACTTCCACCACCGCCTGCTTTTTTGACCATCCCGCCTTTTTTGTAGTGTTCAGCTTTTGAACGAACTGGTGTTGGGTCGATTGCGCCAAGCGCTTTCTTGTCCTTGATGCCACCGCCCGTGGCATATTTAGCTTTGCCGCCATGCTTAAGAGCGCCGATGTGCTTCACGCCATCGCGCTTCTCGTTGGCTTCCTTTAAATTCTTGTTCATCATTGCGGTTGCAATTTCACCGCCCGTTGCGCGAGATGGCTTGTCAGCGCGCTTGCGTGCCTCTTGGCCAACAACCTTGCCACCCTTCTTATAGGTGCGGCGGGATACTGGACGCATGCCAGTCTTTGCTTCCGCATTCAGTGGAGACGCGGGCGACCAGTCAGAGCTGTCGACCTTTTGGTCTTTCTCGCCTGCCAATCGGCGGGCTTTAGACTTCATGGCCTCACGGCCCTTTTTTGCCATCTCATACATTCAATTTCTCCGGCCAGATATTAAGCGGCGTCCCGCTTTCCGCTATGCGGAATGTTGGATACTACATCAAGTGCGTGATCAATAACAGAGCCGCCGTCTTTA
>Ga0208378_1000039_pt1 | contig 50801 bp, 76 predicted proteins | sample CryBogCBE24Aug09_FD_184556 | JGI IMG/M metagenome (GOLD analysis project Ga0208378, IMG submission 184556) | Freshwater microbial communities from Crystal Bog, Wisconsin, USA - CBE24Aug09 (SPAdes) (version 2) | ecosystem: Environmental > Aquatic > Freshwater > Lake | place: Crystal Bog...
TTTGGGAAAAATGATGCAGATAGCAATTTAAACTTGTTTGGAAATTATACTCCAAAAACACATAATTTTACTGGTGGGGTAGAGTATTCCAAACGTTTTGCTTCTGGTGGCATGGTTGATCATGCTTTGCGTAAAGCTTACGCTACAGACGGCACTGTTACAGATCCAGCGGATACACCAACTGCTGGTGATTATCAGCCAACAGGTGATCCTGAATTAGATACGGCATTACAGCAAATTAGTGATGCCAAAAAAGAAATGAATAAACTTCAAACGCCGCCTCCTTCGCCTGAGCCGTTGTCTGACAGTTCACCTTATAATCCTTATAATATTCCTCAATTTACCAATCCTGAAAAACCAGTTGATCCTACAAAAGGTTATCAAATGCCTTTAGGTGAGAGGGTTAGTGAAGGAATATCAACAGGTTTTGGTTCTGATCGTTTAGGTTTGAGTGCTGAAAATCAACAAAAATATGATCCCACTGGTTTTATTCAAACATTCGCAGCTCCAGCAGATTTTTTAATGAGAGCGCCAAACGCAATTGTTGGTGGAGCTTCTGCCTTTGGAGCGGGTCTTTACGGGCAACTTTCTGGTTCTGATGATAGCGAAGTAAATCGCTTACAGCGTGATTTAAATATCATGGGAACAGGCGCAACTATAGAATCCGCTAAAGCACCAGAAATAGCTGAACCATTAAACTTATCTAAGAACGCCATAGTTGATACGGCATTAAGCAAAATGCCAGACTATGACCCTAATACTTTGAGAATATTTGCAGGTGGATTATCAGACACTTCTGATCTTGACGCTTTAGATCAAGCCAACAGATTAAAAAATGCTGGCAAAGATAGAGAAGAAATAATTGACAAAACGGGTTGGTTTAAAGGTGCTGATAATAAATGGCGATATGAAATACCCGATTATGATGCACAATTAAATAACGAAACACACAATAATTTAATTCGCCTACAAAGTTTAGGTGGTTTTCATAACGTAGAAGATAATCTTGGCAATTTATTTTACCATCCAGAATTATATAGAGCATATCCAGAGGTGCAGGATATGAAAGTTAAGTTGTTTGACCCCATTGGACATTTAGAAAATGTCGATGGCTATTTTGATCCTATTAAAAATGAAATTGGTATGTCTAGCGCTTTAACAGACCCAGATAAATTTAAATCTACATTGGTTCATGAAATACAACACAAAGTGCAAAACATGGAAGGTTTTGAGCCGGGTGGAAATTTAAATCAGTTTAAAGGCAAAAATGTTCCTAACCCCGATTATAATAATTACAAACAATTAATTTCCATAAACCCAGATTATCAAGAATTTTTTGCCATGCAAAAAAACCCTGAAATACAAAAAAATATGCTTAATTTTATGGATGATTACGATAAACTTTGGAATGAAAATTATAAAGATGAAATTTCAAAAAGAATGGGTGAGCCTTACAAAAATTTTTTTCAAGTTCCTAAAGAAATATATGATAGCGTATCATCTGATTTTGAAAAGCAGGCAATGAGTAAATATCCCAATATTCAAAAATACATGGGATTGAAAAAATTGTTTTTGGAAAATGGGTTTCCTGTTTATGTGCCTGATGAAACATTATCACCCTCCGACGCCTATCAAAGGTTATCTGGGGAAATTGAGTCTAGAAACATTCAAAAACGTGCTTACTTAACTCCAGAAGAATTAAAAACACGCCGACCTTGGGATACGCAATTTTATGAACATAATCGTCATTTGTATCAATTACCTGAAGAAACTGGCTATGCCAAAGGTGGCACTGTTGTTAATCAAGCACTTAGTGTATTATCTAAATACGGCTCTACGCTGCCAGACGCCGATGTAATTTTAAGGCAGCTCAAACGGGGACGCCCGTAAAACCTAGCTAGGGGTAGTAAAATGTCAGAAGCAGCAAAAGCCGCAAGAAAGGCGAATAAGGCAAAAGCCTTACGTCTTACTTCAGCAAGTAAAGATAAAGTTGACGCATCGGATTTCGTTGCACAGCCAGACATCAATGCTGGTATTAAAACTGGTGCACGTCCTATTTCCAAGCGTGCATTTAAGCGTGGTGGCAAGGTAGAGGGTGTTAAAGCCCATGCTCATGCTGGACGTAAGGCACGCAAATCAGGTGGGAAGGCAATTACTGCCGATACGCTGATCAACCGCAATGTGAAAGAAGCCAACGAAGATCGTGAAGGCATCAAGCACATTGGCGCATTTAAAAAGGGCGGCAAAGTTCATCGTAAGCATCGTGCTGATGGTGGTAGTGATACTATTGATAACAGCCCAGCAATGCAAAAATTAAGAAATATTGCTAGAGACACAGATCCTCGTGATTTGGGGTATCCATTACCTTCAGACACTAATGCCAATATTTATTCTCTTGGTTCAGACTCAACTGATTGGGGTGAAAAGCCTGGCGCTTGGGTTCCAAATAAACTGCCAATAAAAAGATTATTTAAAAAAGGCGGAAAAATTAAAAAAGCTAAAGGTGGTGTGAGTGGAATTACTCAATGGCTAAAAGACCATGAAAGTGATTATGATGATCGTACAGGCGCTGGCGCTATTACTGACGATCAGGGCAACGACTACGATCCTAACAAAGATGGTGACGGCAAAAAACGTGGTGGTCGTGCTACTCACCACGGCAAGCATCATCGTGATCATAAGGCTGGCGGGGGCGCTATGATTGACCCTCGTGCTGCTGCGGCGGCTAACATTGCCAATTCCAATCGTGCAGGCGTTCCTACAGGTCGTCTTGCTTCCGTTCCAACAGGTTCACAAGCACTCAAGCTTATGGGCATGAAAAAGGGCGGCAAGGCAGCTCATCCTGATATTGCTGAAGACAAAGCACTCATCAAAAAGATGGTTAAGGGCGAAGCTCTCAAGCATCGTAAGCATGGGGGTCGTTTGTATCGGGCTGATGGCGGTTACAATGAAATGCAAAATCGTGCTATGAATGAAGCGGCACAAAATTCTGCAAACCAAGGTCCCCAAGGTCCCCAAGGTCCTCAAAACCAAAACCAAAAATCTAAAAGATATGGTGAATGGGACGAAAACGACCAAATGGAATTGAAACGTGGTGGCAGAGCAGAAGGAAAGTGGATACAAGGCGCAATCAAGCACAAAGGTGCTTTGCATAAATCCTTGCACGTTCCTGCTGGCGAAAAAATTCCTGCTAAAAAGTTGGAAAAAGCCACACACAGCTCCAATCCTAAATTAGCTAAACGTGCTAACCTTGCTAAGACATTAAAATCTTTGCATAAAAAGGATGGTGGTTCGGCTACTCACAAGGGTTTGGAAATGATGGAGATGACTGGTGTTCGTCGCACTGGTGATCGCATCCCACGCAAGTCTGGTGGCAAAGTTGGTAAGGGTAAAACCCACATCAACATCATGATTAATCCTCATGGTGCGGGTAATGGCCCAACACCTGCTGGTATGCCTCAAGCTGGTATGCCAAAGCCAGCTGGTACTCCAGTTCCTGTAGTGCCTCCATCAGCTCCTCCTATGGGTATGCCAATGGGCGTTCCAATGGGTATGCCAATGGGTGCACCTCCTGCAATGCCTCAACAAGGCGCTATGCCTCCAATGCCTCGTAAGCGTGGTGGTCGTGCCTATCCGATTAAGGATGGTGCAGGCGGCGGCGAAGGTCGTTTGCAAAAGATGAAGGCTTACGGGACAAAGCCTCCCAAGGGGCCAGAATCTTATTGATTTAATTAGCGGTTCGGTCTGCTAATTGAAACGGGGTGGCTGGTATCCCCTCTGTTATCAGCCACCCTAGTATATACAGAGGGGAACCACCATTTAGAGGGGAAGGGTGGAAATATGTTAACGTATTCAAGTGTATATGAACATGAGCTTAAAAAACTCATAATGGATGAAATAAATAGGTTATTAGATATTTTATCAAACGGAATGAGCTTGGAAGACTACGCAGATTACAAGCATCACATTGGTAAAATAACAGGGCTTCGCACAGCTTTAGAGTTGTGTGACGAGGCTGAACGTATTGCTCAGTCTAAATAGTGGCAACAATAGAGAGGGTTAAAATGCCGTACATGAAAATGGTTCATCAAACCGATCCAAGAGACGAAATTATTAAGAAAATCGGTAACTTAGATGGTATTGAGATTTTTAATAACCAACTTCTGGTGGGGATTTATATCCGCCCAGAAAAGACTAAGGGAGGCATCATTATTACGGATCAAAGCCGTGATGAAGATAAGTTCCAAGGCAAAGTTGGGTTGGTTTTGAAGAAAGGACCAGACGCTTTTGTGGATGAAAGCGGTAAATGGTTCAAGGGTATGGATGTTGAGGTTGGTGATTGGATTGTTTTGCGACCATCTGATGGCTGGGCATTGAACATTCATGGCGTTGAGTGCCGTTTAATTGAGGATACTTTGGTTCGCATCCGCATCCCAGAACCAGATAATGTTTGGTAAGGAGATTGATATGGCTGATGAAGACAATCAACTAGAAATGCCTTTGGAAGAAAAGCTTCCAGAGGCAGAAATTTCCCTTGAAGAGCCGAAACAAGAGGAAATTCAGGTTATTGAAGTAGAAGATGACGATGATAAGGGGGCGGTTCGTGAACTTCCCACAGATATTGGCATCGCAAAGCTTAAAGCTGACTTAGAAGAGCAGAAAAAAGCTTATGAACAAGAAAAACAGTATCGTTTAGAAGCAGAAAAACGGGCTAAAGAGGCTGCATTAGCGGCTCATAAGGCTAAAAATGAGGTTCAAGACACCAATTTGACCCTCATTCGCAATGCTATTGATACTGTCAAGCGTGATACTGAGATGTTGAAGATCAGTTATCGTGAAGCCATGCAAATGGGCGATTACGATAAGGTGGCTGACATTCAACAAATGATGTCAAACAACTCGGCAAAGTTGTTACAGCTTGAAAATGGTCGAGACCGCCTTGAAAATATGCCTCGGCAGGAAGAACCTAAATTTAATTACGCACCAAATGATCCTGTGGAGCAATTGGCATCGCAATTAACCCCACGTTCTGCCGATTGGGTGCGTCGCCATCCACAGTTTGCTCGTGATCAACGCCTTATGCAGCGTATGATTGCCGCTCATAACTTGGTGACAACCGATGGCTTTGTTGCTGATACCGATGAATATTTCACAGAAGTCGAAAAAATCCTTGGTGTGGGCCAACGTCAGGTTCAGACTCCTGCTCCTGTGGAGGATGATGCAATGTCTGAGGCAGCACAGCCCGTGGCAAAGCGCCAATCACCTACTCCTGTGGAACGGAAACAGGCTCCTCCTGCGGCTCCCGTTAGCCGTAGCGGTACAGCGCCTGGTTCACGACCAAATACTGTTCGTCTAACATCACAAGAGCGTGAAATAGCCAGTATGATGGGCATGACTGATCAGGAGTATGCCAAAAACAAACTTGCCCTTCAAAAAGAAGGCAAACTTAATTAGGAGATAAAAGATGGAAAATGCACCTAAGCGCCGTGGTCGTCCTGTGCGGCAAAAACCAGTAGAGAAGGCAAAAGAAGTTCTAGCTAACCCATTTGAACGAGAGGATGTCGAACTTCCTTGGGAACGTGAGGAAGCAAAGCCAGCAAAGGCAGAAATGCGGCCCCCTATGCGTGATGAAGACCCACGCTCAAGAGCGGCCCGTCGTGCAGCCGAAATTCGTAGTCATCTCAATGGCATGGATCAAGGAACTGATGAGTTCTACATTGACCCATCCATTATCCCAGATGGTTGGACTTACGAATGGAAGCGTCACACTGTTTGGAACCAAGAAGACCCCACATATCAGGTTTCTTTGGCCCATAAGGGTTGGGAACCAGTCCCTGCCAGCCGTCATCCAGAGCTTATGCCAAAGGGTACGACTGCAAACGTTATTATGCGTAAGGGACAGATTTTGATGGAGCGTCCTGAAGAATTGACAATTGAGGCCCGTCAGCTTGAACGTCGTGCCGCATTGCTTCAAGTTCGTCAGAAAGAGCAGCAGCTCACACAGGCTCCTGATGGAACAATGACCCGTGATCACGCCTTGGCTAAACCTAGAATTAATAAAGGTTTTGAACCAATGCCGATACCAAAAGAAATATAAAATTAACTAATTTGGCGGGTTTAGGCCCGCCAATTTTTTGACTTACTATATGTAGTTGACAGAGCTATGTATTTTGGGTTATTAGAAGAATATGCAGTAACTGCATCGTTCCCCCCGGCGTGGGAATGTATCTAAACCTGTGGGCCTGTCGCCCATTTTTCTTGGTTCTTAGTCGCCCCGGCGTGCGATGATGGACTTTCCTGTAAGAAGGAGAACCCGTCATGGCGAACACAAATGCGCCTTTCGGTTTTCGTCAATACACAGGTAACGGCTCTGCTCCAACATACGAGCAAGTCGCTGTTGTTATTGATTACAATGCTTCAGCCATTTACTTTGGCGATCCAGTAACACAACAATCAGATGGTTCTTATGCTCAGTCGGCTTCGACTGGTGCAACACCTGGTGGTCTCGGCATCGGTGGTATTTTTGTTGGCTGCCAATATTTGTCAGTTTCACAAAAGCGTATCGTTTGGTCAAACTTCTGGCCCGGTAGCGATGTTGCTTCTGGCAACTATGTGACTGGCTATATTATCAATGATCCAAATGCTCGCTTTATTGCTCAGACGGACAGCACAGGTCTTGCTTTCCCAACTGACATTAACGCAACCATTGGTTTCGCAATTGGCACAGGCAATGCTGCAAACGGCATTTCTGGTGCTTATCTCGATACCACAACCCTCAACACAGTAACATATTATGTAAATGCTCCATTCAAAGTGGTTGGCATTTATCAGCCTGTTGTTGCTGGTTTCCCCGGCGCTTATGCTAATGGTCAGGCTTATGACTGGGCAATTGTCGCCTTCAATAACGTTGCTACACGCAACTTCACTGGCGTCTAAGGAGTAAGGACCAATGGCTGTTAATCTCTCTGCCATAAAAGACCTTCTCCTCCCCGGTCTCCGTGGGATTGAAGGCAAGTACGAGATGATCCCATCTCAGTACGACAAAATCTTTACAAAGCATGACTCAAAGCTTGCTTTGGAACGTACCGCTGAAATGCGTTACCTTGGGCTTGCACAGCTCAAGACAGAAGGTGCACAGACATCTTTCGATAACGGCGCAGGTGAGCGTTATGTCTACAACCAAGAGCATACAGAAATTGCTCTCGGCTATGCGATTACCCGTAAGGCAATTGATGACAACCTGTATAAGACACAGTTTGCTCCATCAAACCTTGGCTTGATTGAGTCATTCCAGCAAACCAAGGAAATTTACGGCGCAAACATTTTGAACACCGCAACAACCTACAACTCAGCAGTTGGCGGTGACGGTGTTGCTCTCTGTTCAACATCCCACCCAATTGATGGTGGTACTGTTGCTAACACTCCTTCAACACAGGTTGACTTGAACGAAGCTACATTGCTTAACGCAATGATCGCTATCCGTACAAACTTCCGTGACCAAGCTGGTCTGAAGGTGTTTGCTCGTGGTCGTAAATTGATTGTACCTCCACAGTTGGAGCCAGTTGCAATCCGTCTCGTGAAGACAGAATTGCGCCCAGGCACAGCAGATAATGATGTCAATGCGATCTTGACAACCGCAGGTGGATTGCCTGAAGGTTACATGGTCAACGACTTCTTGACATCTGCTTATGCTTGGTTCTTGCTCACCAACATTGATGGTCTGTCATATATGGAACGTGTCAAGTTCGAAAGTGATATGCAAGTTGACTTCGTGACTGATAACCTTTTGGTTAAAGGTTACGAGCGTTACAGCTTCGGCTACTACAACTGGCGTTCCATTTATGGTTCGTTCCCAACATCATAATAATGGCATAGTCTCTCTCTTAACGGAGAGAGACTTCCTTATAGGAGACAAAATATGTCAGACATTAATGGTGGGTTTTACCCTAATAACAATGGTAGCCCCGTACAGGCTGGGACTACTTTTACTGGCCCTTTGATCGCTGGTAACGTCATTCACTCAGATGGCACGGGCAACCTTGCTGCTTTGGGTGGTACGACTGGTACTGCAAACGCTGGTTATGCTAACATGGCACAATCCGCTGTTGTTACTCAGGCAAGCGGCGCTACCACAATTGTGATCCCTGCCCAAAGCCAAATCACCGACATTTATTTGATGGTGACTACTGCTTGGACTGGTGCTGCTGCTACTTTGAATATTGGTGCAACTGCTGGTACATCAGCTGCAACTGCTTTTACTGCCGCTAACGCTGTGACTGCAAGTGCTCTTGGCCAGCTCACCATTGTTCCTGGTACAGGCGCAGCTCAGGTTGCAAACTGGGATAACGTCTCAAACGCTACTTTTCAAACAGGTGGCCCACAAGATGTTCAGATCAAAGTAACTTCCGCAAACACAGGCAGTGGCGTAGGCACTCTTACAGTGTTCTATATCCAAGGCATCAACAACGCTTCCTGATAGGAGACTCAAATGAAGGGTCATAAAGCACATCACCACGCTGCCCACATGGGCAAAAAGCACAAGAACACAGGAGGCACTGTTGATCACGACATGGCTCCTAAAGAAGTGTACGAAGGCGCAGGCTCAAACGTCGTGAAAGAAGCTGAAGAAAAGTCAGCTAAAAAGCATGGCGGTCGTACAAAGCGTAAGCATGGCGGTCATGTTATGCACCATCACGAAGGCCACGTTAAGCACGTTGGCGCAGTGCATGGCGAGCATACAAAGCATCACGCTGGTCGCAAGGCTCGTAAGAGCGGTGGCGGCGTAGAAGCTAACCCATTTTCTTCAGCCCGCAAGGGTACGGCTCCTAAAGGCCGTAAAGAAGAGATGGAATGGGAATAAGATAACCCCCTAAGGTAGTCTTATTTACGGGGGCCATTGCGCCCCCGTTTTACTAAGTGAGGCAAGCATGACAGCAGCATGGACTCGTAAAGAAGGCAAAAACCCTTCAGGTGGCTTAAATGAAAAAGGGCGTGCTTCTGCACGAGCTGAAGGTCATCATCTTAAAGCCCCAACCAAAGACAGCGATAATCCACGTCATCAAAACTTTAGGGCAAGAATGTGCGGGATGAAGGAAAAACTTACTTCTGCTAAAACTGCTCATGACCCTAATAGCCGTATTAATTTGGCGCTGAAAAAATGGGGCGTCAAATGCTAAAATGCACTCGTTGCAGCAACTATAAGCCTGAAACAATTGAATTTTTTCCTCTTCATAATAAGAAGAAAAATGGCTTAGATAGTTGGTGTAGAGATTGCAGAAATTCTTATCGTTCTGAAATTCGCCGTGGAAATTATAGAAATATGATTTCTGACAAGGATTTAAAAGATATTTTATCCAGTACGATAAGATGTACAATTTGTGGAAATGAAGAAACTCTTGTAGTTGATCATGACCATAAAACTAATCAAATTCGTGGTATGCTATGCAATCACTGTAATCGTGGATTGGGTCATTTTAAAGATGATCCAGACTTGTTAGAATATGCACGAATTTATTTATTGGCTTCAAAAAATGACCTTGAAGCTGAAAACTATGTTAAAATACATAGTGGACTAAGTTTGTATGGGAGTAATTGATGTCCGAAGAAAAACAATTTTGGGATACAAAACTCCCCAAAGATCATCACACGAAACATTTAACTCACAAAAAAGTGCAATTGGCTAAAGCGCACGCAAGAGCTGCTGGCAGACCTTACCCAAATCTGGTAGATAATGCTGCTGTTGCACGCATGAAAGGTAAATAATTATGGCTACGTTTTCTCAACCAGGCGTTGTTTGGGACTCAATCACCAAAAATGGCAAACATGAACCATTCGAATTGCAAGTTGGTCGTGGATTAATCTCGTACCATCAACCTGTTGAGATTTTTGGCTATTCAACTCAGGTTGCATCAACTGCTCTTGGACCTACTTGGGAAGGTCTGACACAATCAGGCGGCGCTTATGTTTATCCCTCATCAGCTATTCAGCTTGTTTTGTTGAGTGCATCTGGTGCAACTGATGCTGGTTTGATTGTTCAGGTCAACGGCTTGGATGCAAACTATAATATCATTTCAGAACTGGCGACACTCAATGGTTCTGGAACTGTCACAACAACTAATTCCTATTTCCGTATTAATGGTTTGTTTGTCACAAACGGCCTTAATGCTGGCAATATTACTGCTAAATCGTCTGGCGGCACATTATACGCTCAGATCAATGCTGGTATCGGACAAACACAAATGTCCATTTACACAGTTCCAGCTGGCTATACCTTCTATCTTACTTATATCCAAGCCAACGCATCAATCGGATTTACATCCAGCGCATATATGACGTTTGCTGAGTATAATAAGTTTAACCTTGGTGCAACTATCCAAGAAAATGGTTATAACTACACAACAAATGGGAACACAACTGTGTTAGCGCAGTCTCCGTTTGTGCAAATCTTTAACATTCCGTACACTGTTCCTGTCGCTCATCCCGCTGGAACGGACATTCAATATCAAATTAAATCAAGCACAGGCGGACCATATATTGCGTCAATCTTTGCTGGTGGTTATTTGATCAATAATGCTACAACTACCACCTTCTAAGGGTGACTAATGGCCACAAGCGGCACATATAATTACAACCCCAGCTTAGGCGAAATAACCCTATACGCCTTTAATTTGGCTGGGGTGCGTAACACTGCGCTGACTCAGGAGCATATGTCTTCTGCTCAAACTGCGGCTAATATGTTGCTGTCTCGCTGGTCAAACCAAGGTGTCAATCTTTGGCAGGTTGATCTTGTTCAGGTTCCCTTGGTTCAGGGTCAAACAACCTATAGTGTAGATCCAAGCACTGTGATGATCCTTGATGCGTATGTTACAACGACTACAGGAAATACGCAGCCTATTGATCGTTATATTCTGCCCATCAGCCGCACAGAATATTCTTCCTATCCAAACAAAGAGCAGCAGGGATTTACCACTGTTTATTGGTTTGACCGCTTACTGTCGCCAACCGTTACTTTGTGGCCTGTCCCTGATGGCACAAGCGCGCAATATCTTAACTATTATCGAGTTAAGCAAATCCAAGACTCAAACTTTACCAGTGGGCAGCAGGTGGATATTCCATATCTTTGGCTGGAAGCTTTTGCATTTGGATTGGCTGAACGTCTATCAATGATTTGGAATCCGCAAGCTACTGTTATGCTTAAAGCAGCCGCTGATGATGCATATAATGTAGTTGCTGCACAAAACGTGGAACAAGCTTCGCAATACATCAGTCCTCAAATCATAGGCTATTATAGGCCGTAGGAGGGCTAGTGGCATACGCATCTCAGTCAGGACGGGCAAGGACTAACCCACGCGCACCACAGGCTCATGCCATATGTGATCGCTGTGGTTTCCGTGTTAATCGGGTTGATTTGCAATGGCAATTTGACTGGGCTGGCGCATCATTAATCAATAAACGCATATTGGTTTGCGATACATGCTATGACGAACCTCAACAGCAGTTGAGGGCTATTGTTGTTCCTGCTGATCCAGTGCCAATCGAGAATCCACGTATCGAATACTTTGTTGATGATGAGACAGATTATCGTGTCACATCTGGTCAAAACAGCATTAATTATCCGACGGGTATTCCTGTCCAGGGCGGCAACAACCGCATTACGCAGGATAATAACAATCGCGTCACACAGGAAACTGGTGAACCGCCTCTGGGCCTTAATCAATTGCCTGGTACGGACCCAAATGCAGTTACTTACCGCAATGTGACGGGTGCTGTTAATAATGGGTCTGGATTAATCAGACTAAGCATGGCAACTACAAATGGCATTATTTCTGGCCAAAGTGTAATAGTCCAAATGGTCAATGGCGTTCCAAATGCCAATGGAAATTGGATCGTAACAGTTGTCAACGCAAAACAAATTGACCTGCAAGGGTCGTCATTTACGGGTTTTTATATTTCAGGGGGATATGTTATAAATAACCCAAGCTTGCCATACAACTTTAGCCAAGTTCCAAACACAGGGTCGCTTAAATGAGCAATGTGCAAATACCGAATTTAACATCGGCAACATCCCTGTCTGGTTCGGAACAACTTGAAGCTGTTCAATCTGGTTCATCGGTTAAGGTAACAACTGCACAAATTGGCCAATACGTAGCCACAACTTACCCAGCGCCTGGAATTAGCAGTGTTACAGCCAGTTCGCCTCTTCAATCTTCAACAGTTGGCGGCGCTGTCACTATTACGCTTCCCACGGCAGCTATTAGCAATACTTACCTCGCCCAAATGGCGGCAGGTACTGTTAAAGCTAACCTGACTGGCGGTACGGCATCTCCATCTGATGTAACACCAAGTGCTATCCTTGATACATTTGGCACCACTGTTGGCAGCCTTTTATATCGTGGTTCCTCTACTTGGCAGGAATTAGCACCAAGTACAAATGGTTATGTCCTTGCCACACAAGGTTCTGGAAATGCGCCGCATTGGATTAACCTTGGCCTTGGTTCAATGGCCTATGAAAATTCTAATAATGTGTCGATCACAGGTGGTAGTTTATTCAATGTCGATATTGAAACTTCTACAATCAATCAAACAACAATTGGTGCGACCACGCCATCTACGGGTGCATTTACGAACCTCTCATTTACGGGTACAGGTTCCTTCAGCACTATTTCTTCTGGCACTTGGAACGGCTCTGCTATTGGTGTCTCTTATGGCGGGACTGGTTCTACTACTGCCAACGGCGCTAGAACAAACCTTGGGGCTGCTGCTTCTGGCGCTAATGGGGATATTACTAGCCTTAGTGGGTTAACAACACCTTTATCAGCTACGCAAGGCGGCACAGGCTTTAATCTATATACAACTGGTGATCTGCTTTACGCATCATCATCAACAAGTCTTGCACGTTTAAATGACGTTGCGACAGGCAATGTTCTTTTGTCGGGTGGTGTTGGCGTTGCTCCTTCTTGGGGCAAAGTAAATCTTTCAAGTGCAATTACAGGCACACTCGGTGTTGCCAATGGCGGTACTGGCCTTTCTTCTCTTACTTCTGGCGGCGCTTTATATGCCACAGGCACAACAACTTTAACCTCTGGAACGCTTCCCGTATCTGCGGGTGGTACAGGCGTTACAACATCAACAGGTACTGGCTCTGTTGTTTTAAACACCAGCCCAACATTCGTCACTCCTAATCTTGGAACACCATCATTAGCTATTTTGACAAATGCTACTGGCTTACCATTAACCACTGGAGTTACAGGAACTTTGCCAGTTGCCAATGGCGGTACTGGCGCAACAAGCTTGTCTGGTTATTTGTTCGGTAACGGAACAGGCGCAGTTACAGCGCAAACAACGATACCTAATTCTGGTTTGACTAATTCATCTGTTACAATTGGCAGCACAAGCATTTCTCTTGGCGCAACAGCCACAACTATTTCTGGTTTAACCACATTAACGCTTACACAAGATCCAACTGCGGCGCTTCAAGCATCAACAAAACAATATGTTGATAACCAAGTTGCTACAGTCTCAAATCAAACATTCCACACGCAATCATCTTACGCAACAACGACTGATCTTGGCACAATTACTTATAATAATGGTACAGCTGGTGTTGGCGCAACAATTACCAATGCTGGAACACAAGCTGCGTTAACAATTGACGGCTATACGTTCACAGCCACAGACGTTACTAATGCCACTCGTGTTCTTGTTAAAAATGAAAGCAATGCCGCATATAACGGCATTTATACAGTAACAAATCAAGGTTCAGGCTCGACAAACTGGGTTTTGACTCGTGCAACTGATTTCAACACAGTTGGAACGGGACCAAACTTTATTGAAACTGGCTCTGCAAACTTTGTTACTGCTGGTTCGACAAATGGTGCTACTGGTTGGGTGATGACCACAACAGGAACAATTACTGTTGGCACGACTGCATTAAATTGGACGCAAACATCATCATCATCTAGCGTTACAGTTACATCACCGCTTCAAAAAACAGGCAGTGTTATAAGCCTTAATACTGTTCCAATTTCTTTTGGCGGTACAGGGCAAACAACAGCATCAACTGCGTTTAACGCATTATCGCCAATTACAAGTACTGGCGATTTAATTATCGGTACTGGTACAAACACAGCATCACGCCTTGGTATTGGTTCTGCAAATACAATTTTGACATCGAATGGAACAACCGCCACTTGGTCAAATGCGTTTAACGGAACTGTTGGTGCAACAACACCATCTACTGGCGCTTTTACTTATGTGAGTGCAAATGGTTCGCTTGCTAGTGCCTCATCAACTGGTGCTTATAGTTACGGAAGTTTGGGATATAGCGATTTAAACATTTTCGCTAGTTACACATCAAGTGTGAACACATACAACGAAATTGTTCTTCAAAATACAAATTCGGGAACTGCGGCATCAACAGATTTTATTGTAAGTAACAATAACGGAACTGCATCAACCTATTATGGCGATTTCGGTATGAATTCGTCTGGGTTTAGCGGATCTGGCGCTTTCAATGCCCCAAATAATGTGTTTTTAACAGCAACTTCTGCTGATCTTGCCATCGGAACGACAACATCAAATGCAATTCATTTTGTTGTAAATAATGGCGCAACTGATGCCCTTACCATCGGCACAAGCGGTGCAATTACTGCTGGTGTTTGGAATGGTTCTACAATTGGCGTTGGTTATGGCGGCACAGGAACAGCGACCACATTTACGGCTGGCTCGGTGGTCTTCGCTGGGTCATCTGGTGTTTATACGCAAAATAATTCCAAATTCTTTTGGGATAACACCAATTATCGCCTCGGCCTAAACACAGCAACGCCACAGACAACCCTTACGATTGTCTCAAACACACAGACAACGACACCGACAACCACACTCCCTTCTGGTACGGATCTTTATATTGTCGGTGCTAATTCGGCGAACACCCGCATCACTCAAGATGCGTATGGTACGGGCAATTACTCTGTTTATACAGGCCGTTCAGCTCGTGGCACAGCCGCATCGCCCACAGCAACACAGTCTGGTGATTTCCTTGCTCAGTTCTCTGGTCGTGGTTATGGTGCAACTGGGTTTGCATCTAGCTCGACTGCTTATTTTGCATTGTCAGCAGCTGAGAATTTCACAGATACAGCACAGGGTGCTTATGCGTCTGTCTTTACAACCGCCACAGGATCAGCAACAGCGACTGAGGCTTTCCGCTTTGGTTCGGCTGGTCAATTAGGTATTGGTGGCGCAACATACGGGACATCTGGCTATGTGCTTACCTCTGGCGGCGCATCTGCTGCACCCACTTGGTCACAAGTATCCCTCGCCACTGGAGTTACAGGGACGCTGCCTGTCGGAAACGGCGGCACTGGCCTTTCATCTTACACAACAGGCAGCCTGTTATATGCAAGCGGCACAACAACAATCGCTGGCTTGGCAGACACGGCTATTGGAAACGTGCTTCTTTCCAATGGAATTGGCGTTGCACCAGTTTGGGGGCAAGTCCCATTAGCAGGCACATCTCAAGCTGTTACTGGCGTGTTGCCAATCGCTAATGGCGGCACAAATAGCAATGCAACTCCTACTGCTGGTGGGGTTGGATATGGCACAGGAACAGCACACGCTTACTCTGCGGCTGGAACATCTGGACAAGTTCTTACATCAGCTGGAACATCTGCTCCGTCTTGGTCATCACTTTCAAGCATTACAGTTACATCAATAACTGCTGGAACTGGTATTTCAGCATCAGCTTCAACGGGTGCTATAACAATTTCGAATACTGGCGTAACTTCTGCGGTTGCTGGTACAGGAATTAGTGTTTCTGGTTCGACTGGTTCAGTCACAATCACCAACTCTGGCGTAACATCAATTACTGCTGGTACTGGAATTGGTGTTTCAGGCAGCACTGGCGGTGTGACTATAACCAATAACGGCGTCACATCATTTAGTGCAGGTACAACTGGCTTTACGCCATCAACAGGCACCACTGGCGCAGTCACATTATCTGGCACATTGGTTGTCGCAAATGGCGGCACTGGAGTAACAACTACACCAGCGGCTGGGCAACTTTTAATTGGAAATGGAACTAATTACACTGTTGCTAACTTAACCGCAGGCGGTGGAATTGGTATTGCCAACGGATCTGGTTCTATAACTATTTCAAATAGTGGTGTAACATCTGTTTCTGCTGGAAGTGGAATTACTGTTTCAACATCAACTGGTGCTGTAACCATAACAAATGGAGGTGTAACATCAGCGGTTGCGGGAACTGGTATCTCAGTTTCAGCTTCAACGGGTGCTGTTACATTTAGTATTCCTCAAGCTATTACTACAACTTCAAGTGTTCAATTTGGTTCTTTTGGTGTTGGCACAGCTGCATCTGGCACAACGGGTGAAATTCGCGCTACAAATAACGTAACTGCATATTATTCCGATGATCGTCTTAAAACACGTCTTGGCGATATTGAAAATGCTTTAGATAAAGTATTATCTCTTACTGGTTTTTATTATCAAGCCAATGAAACAGCGCAGTCTTTAGGTTATGATGTTAAAAAAGAAGTAGGTATTTCTGCTCAAGATGTTCAAAAAATTATGCCTGAAGTTGTTGCACCTGCGCCAATTGATGATAAATATTTAACAGTTCGTTATGAACGTCTTATTCCACTATTAGTGGAAGCAATCAAAGAATTGTCTGCTGAAGTTAAAGCACTCAAAGGTGACAAATGACACTTAACTCATCAGGCCCAATTAGCTTAGGCGGCACTACAACGGGTCAATCAATTGAAGTTGAACTTGGTGGTTCGGGTACGTCAACAATTAGTTTAAATTGTTCAAGTGTCAGAACATTGGCTGGTGTTGCTTCTGGCGCTATTACAATGCCAACTAATTTTTATGGCAAATCTAATTATACTGCTCCCTCATCAGTTAATTATCTTGTTGTTGCGGGTGGCGGCGGCGGCGGCAATACAAATGCTGGCGGCGGTGGTGGCGCTGGTGGATTTATTTGTGGAACTACATCAGTAACAAAATGCACTACCTATACAATAACTGTTGGCGGCGGTGGAGGACAAAATAGCAATGGAAGCAATTCATCTGTATTTTTCTTAACTTCTATTGGCGGTGGTCACGGAGCAGCTGTAGCAGTCGCCACTTCTGGTGGATCAGGTGGTGGTGGTGCAGGTGATACCAATTTCTGCCCAGGTTCAGGTACTGCTGGTCAGGGTAATGCTGGTGGTTATGGTTATTTTCTTTATTGTTGTAGTATTATTATTAATGCTGGCGGCGGCGGCGGCGCTGGTGCGGCTGGTGGTAATGCTACGAATATTCATGCGGGCAATGGAGGGGCAGGAAAAGCATCATCAATAATTGGATCATCAGTTTATTATGCTGGCGGTGGCGGGGGTGCTAGTAATGGTTATTGTGTTGGATCGGGGGGAATTGGCGGCGGCGGCAGCGGCGGAATTTACCCTAGTAATGGTGTTAGCGGGACAGCAAATACTGGCGGCGGCGGGGGAGGCGCTTATTGTAGAACTGGCGGTTCTGGTGGATCAGGTATTGTTGTCATATCTTACTCAAACACATATTCGGCAGCATCTGCAACGACTGGTTCGCCAACAGTAATTTGCTCTGGTGGCAATCGCATTTACAAATTCACTGGTTCAGGTTCAATTAAGTGGTGATGAAATGAGCCATTTTGCACAAGTTATTAATGGAATAGTTCAGCAAGTCATTGTTGTTGAACAAGATGTCATTAACTCTGGTTTGTTTGGCCCTGCTTCTGAGTGGGTACAAACATCATATAACACCCGTGGTAATGTTCATTATGGTCAGGATGGAAAACCTGATGGCGGCGTTGCATTGAGAGGTAATTACGCTGGCACTGGCTATACTTATGATGCAACACATGATGTGTTTTATCCTCCTCAGCCATATCCATCATGGACAATCAGTGCAGCAACAAATTGGATTTGGACTGCTCCTGTAGCAATTCCATCTGATGCTGGAACGGGAACGCCCCCTAAAATGTATAAATGGGACGAGCCAACCAAAACGTGGATTGCTGTCGTTCCTAAATCAGCGTAATGTTTATTTAAATCAGAGGGTATTAAAATGTATAATGTACAACCACAAATGGAAAAATATATTTATTTTCCAACATCAGTATATGTGGCACAGCGTCCAGATTTTCTTAAATCTGTGATGGAAGTTTCAGAAGATAATCTTCGTGAAGCAAAAAAAGCGCATCCTAAAAACGAAATATATCCAGTATATATGTCGCAAAGTTATTTTAATGATCCACGAATTGCTGATTTTTCTAAGTTCGTTGCACAAACTGCGTGGGATATTCTTAAAGATCAAGGATATAACATGGAGAATAAGCAGACGTTTTTTACGGAAATGTGGACACAAGAACATTCCAAACATTCCCTTATGGAACAGCATACACATAAATTCGGCGCACAAATAGTAGGTTTTTATTTCCTTGATACGCCAGAAGGTTGTTCACGTTTGGTTATTCATGATCCACGCCCTGCCAAGACAATCGTTGGATTGGATGAAACAAACATGACAATGGCTACAGAAGCCAGCGACATGATTAATTTTGAACCTAAGCCTGGCATGATTGTATTTACAAATGGTTGGTTGCCACATTCATTTGGTCGTCATGCAGGTAAAAAGCCAATTAAATTTGTGCATTTTAACCTTAGCGTTCAATTTGCGCCGCCGCCCGCTTGTCCCGCTCCAGCAGCGGAAATAATCTAATGCCAAAGTATAGCATCAGATTTAACAAAAGCCGTGGCATGGATGGGCGGGGTACGCCTGACCATGTATGGCGGGTATTTGAAGACAACAGCAAAGAATACCTATTCAAGCACTTAAATATTTCTGTCCCAATTACGGATGAACGTGATGGGGAGGATTGGAATATCTGTTGTTTTGGTGTATTAAATATAGATCGTGAGTCATCGACTGCGATCATTAAACCAGAGGGAAATGGAAAATGAACGTGAATTTAACCTTAACAGTAGATGAAGTTAATTATATCCTCGGTGCATTGGGCAACCGTCCATTTGCTGAGGTTCAGCAACTTATTTTTAAAATTAAACAGGACGCAGAAAGTCAATTGACGCCAGCACCTGCTCAAGAAGTAGCGCCTGAAACTTCTGCTGCTCCTGATAGCCCAGACGCGCCAGCCTCGTAGGAGTTAACCATGGAAATGCAGACCCTAATTGACACAGCTGTAGGAGCGGGGTTTGCGTTGGGTGGTTGGCTAGGCCGACAAGTATGGGATGCGGTACAAAAAATGAAGGAAGACATCCACCGACTAGAAGTGGACCTTCCTTCAAACTATATTAGAAAAGATGAATTTTCAGAATCAATGCGTGAAATTAAAGATATGTTAGCTAAAATATTTGATAAATTAGATGCCAAAGCAGACAAATAACTGATATATATCATTCATTCTTAACAAGAGGGGATTACTATGGGGAAACAAATTGGACCCGTTAACAATCCTCGCATTAGCGCAAACGGCATACGGCGCTATTAAATCAGGTATTGCCGCTGGTAAGGAAATTCAGGGTATGATGCAGGACGTTTCCTCATTAATGGGGAGCGTTGGTGAAATTACCCGTATGGTGGCAGATCCACCCAAAAGTCTTTTCCAATCCAAGGAAAGCGCCGAAAAAAGGGCAATGGATGCCTATGCCGCCAAGCAGCAAATTAACCAATGGATGCAGGAAGCGCAAAACCTGTTTGTGTCACAATATGGTTATGGTGAGTGGATACGCCTTCAGGAAGAGATTACCCGAATCAAAAAAGCTGATCGCCTCGCCGCCGAGAAAGCAGCTAGAGAAAAAGCTGAGTTTTTACGTGGCTTGGCAGTATGGGGGAGTGTTTTTATCCTCATATTTGTGGTAATTATAGTTGTGTTTTTCGTAGCTTACATCCTCACTGTGAAAGGCTAATTCCATGCAAATGTCCGAAGGTGGTTTAAACGCCCTCACAAAGCCATTTGAAGGCTGCAAGTTGACTGCCTACCGCTGTCCTGCTGGTATTTTAACCATCGGATATGGACACACTTCTGCGGCTGGCGCGCCTGAAGTTAAGGAAGGCATGACGATTACCCAAGAGGATGCTAATCGTATCTTAGCCGCTGACATGGTTAGGTTTGAGAACGATGTTAAATCTCTGGTGAAGGTTGAATTAACTCAGCATCAGTTCGATGTTTTGGTCGATTTTTGCTATAATGCTGGTAAGGGAAACCTTGCATCTTCAACTCTTTTGAAATGCGTCAATGCAGGTCAGTTTGAAAAAGTCCCAACAGAATTACAAAAATGGACACGGGGTGGTGGGAAAGTCCTCCCAGGCTTGGTACGCCGCCGCAACGCAGAATCGGAATGGTGGACAACGGGTGGCAAACCCATTGAAGAGCAGGAACATCGCGCTACCCCTGACACACCGCCAACCAAGACAATGGCGGACAGTAAACAGGGGAATACAGCCTTGGCAACTTCTGCGCTTGGCGTGGCTGGTGCAGCTAAAACCCTTACCAGCAATGCGCAAGACTATGTTGGTCAGGCGCAATCAGCAAACGATCTATTTACCCAGATACAAAGCCTTCTTTCCAATACGACTTTCGACATGTTCGCAATTATCGTCTTGTGCGGAGTCGCCATCTGGTACTTTAGATCAAAGCATTTAGAGGAACACGGAGTTTAAGATGTTTGCCTTTTTCCTGACACCGATAGGGAGATATGTAGGCGCAGCAATTATTGTTGTGCTAGTGTTGACGGGGGTGTATTATAAAATTAGCACCGATGCTGTTAACGCATACATTAACAAGGAAAACACGCAATCTTTGGAGAAAGTCGATGAAGCCGTTAAAGCTGGGGATGCTATTGATTCCGTTGACGCTAATCCTGCAAGGTTGCGCGACCCAGATTCCTTTGAACGGAAGTAGTGCTTGCACTGTCTGGACTGGTATCAGCTGGTCACCAAAGGACACTGACGAGACAATACGTGGCGTAAAAGAAAACAATGCTCGTCGCCAAGCTTATTGCAAAGGTATTAAGTAATGTCAGTTCCAACAAATGCGCTAACGTACAATGGGTACATTAACCAGATCGGTACGATGGCCGTTGTTGATATTTTTACACCTACAACTAATACAACAATTAATGGCATTACTTATTTGGCAAATGTGGCTTATGGCGGCACATTATCGCAGCCTGACACCAATTTTAATAATTTGATTCCTCAAATGCTGAATTACGCTGAGTTGCGCATTCAACGTGATTTGGATCTATCGCAATCCGTAACTAGCAACCCAAACTATACATTTTCTTCAGGAAATAACATTCTTTCTATATCTGTTAATGATTTTGTTACCCTTCAGACCGTAAGTGTGGTATCTGGCACTGCAACATTGCCCCTTACCCCTACATCGAAGGAATACATACAAAATGTTTATAATGACAGTTCTTACACTGCCGTTCCGACTTTTTTTGCAATTTATGGTGGAGACGCTGCATCTAGTGGAAATACGTCACAAAATATTATTGTCGGACCATACCCCAATTCATCGTATCCTGTTTTATTAACAGGTACAATTCGCACACAGTCTCTTTATCAATTTGCCACATCAAGCTTGGCAAATAGTTCGACAACATTTATCAGCACCTACTTGCCTGATCTTTTGATCATGGCATCAATGGTCTACATCTCTGCATATCAACGCAACTTTGGGCGTGAGTCGGATGATCCTGCAATGGCGCAAAGCTATGAGGGTCAGTATCAGGCACTTAAACAAAAGGCAATTGAAGAAGAGTTTCGTAAGAAGTTTGCCGCATCTGCGTGGACTTCTTTATCTTCTCCAGTTGCTGCTACACCTACAAGGTAATTAAATGCCCCACGCACAGGTAAAAATTACTCCTGGTGTCGATCAAAATGAAACCCCTGCTTTAAATCAAGCGGGACTTTCATTCACTAACCTTGTGCGTTTTGTCCCAGATCGTAATGGTTTTGGTTTGGTTCAAAAGCTTGGCGGCTGGCTAACTTATTTTCCCAATAAAATAGGTTCAATTGTTCGCGCTTTGTGGGCATGGGAAGACACTAATTCTAAAGCTTGGCTTGCTGTTGGTGCGGAATATGGTGCTGGAAATACAAACACATTAAGCGTCATATCAAATGGTAGCCGCCAAAACATCACTCCTCGTACCATAGAGGACAATGTTACCCCAGTATCTGTTTCCACTACATCTGGAAGTAATGTTGTAACAATTAATGATTCAGGCGCTACTATCACCAGCTATGATTCAGTATTTATCAAAACTCAAATTTCCGTTGGTGGTCTTATACTCTACGGTTTTTATCCTGCAATTACAGTTGGAACAGGCACGTTTGACATTCTGGCAACAAATGCACTTGGTGGTCCCGCTTATGCTACTAGCACTGTTACTAATGGTGGCGCTGTCCCTATTTTTAATGTCACCAGTGGAAGTGCAACAGTTACTGTCACCCTAAATAATCATGGATATGTTGCTGGAAATACATTCCCAGTTTTGGTTTCAACAACTGTTGGTGGGATTACTTTCTTCGGTAATTATACTGTCCAAAGTATAACTGATGCTAATAATTTCGTTATTACAGGATCAACAACAGCGTCATCTACGACCACTGGTTCTGAAAATGGCGGGTCGGCGCAATACGATTATTATATTGGCACAGGACCAGTTCCCGCTGGTACGGGTTATGGCATTGGTGCTTATGGCGTTGGTGCATATGGTGCAGGGGCAGCTGTAGTTCCGACCACAGGTAATCCAATCCAGCCAACAGACTGGACAATGGATAACTGGGGCCAAATTTTGATAGCTTGCCCAGTCGGTGGCGCTATTTATTATTGGGACCCAACATCTGGTAACCCAACAGCTATCGTTGATAATGCTGGCCCTGTCGTCAATGATGGTATCTTTGTGGCTATGCCTCAACGCCAAATTGTAGCGTGGGGCAGCACATTAAATGGCATACAAGACCCACTGCTTGTTCGGTGGTCAGATATTAATGATTTTACCAGCACAACAAGCTGGATTGCATTGACTACAAATCAGGCTGGTTCTTATCGCATCCCTAAAGGTTCTAAGATTGTTGGCGCAATTCAGGCTCAGCAACAAGGTTTGATCTGGACCGATATTGGCCTTTGGTCAATGCAATATATTAATCAGCCATATATTTATTCATTTAACGAATTAGGTACGGGCTGCGGATTAATTTCCAGAAAAGCTGCGGCATCGCTGAATAATGTTGTTTACTGGATGGGGCAAAGCCAATTCTGGACATACTCATCAGCTGGCGTTGTCCCGCTCCCATGCCCAATTTGGGACGTGATATTCCAAGATTTGGATGAGACAAACCTTAATAAAATAAGAGTTGCAGTCAACTCAAACTTTGGCGAAATTTCTTGGTTCTATCCAAATATTAGCGATGGCGGCGAAGTTAACGCTTACGTTAAATACAACGTATATATGCAACAATGGGATTTTGGTACGTTATCTCGCACCGCTTGGATCAATCAAAGTGTGCTTGGACCACCCATTGGCGCATCTTCTGATCAATATATTTACCAGCACGAAACATCTCCAGACGCAGCTTATAATGGCGTTAATAACCAACCAATGCAATCAAGCTTCCAAACGGGTTACTTTGCCCTATCAGAGGCTAATGTGAAAAACTTCATAGATCAGGTATGGCCTGATATGAAATGGGGTTATTACAACGGGAATGTTAATGGCGGCGCGGTGTACCAAAACCCGACTGCCACAGTCCAATTAACATTCTATGTTACGGATTATCCAGGCGACACGCCCCGTTCTTACGGACCTTACACGTTAACTCAAGGGACAGAATTTATAAGTCCTCGGTTCCGTGGCCGTTTGGTTTCTATACAAATAAACAGCAATGACGTTGGTTCGTGGTGGCGGCTTGGCGGTATTAGGTATCGCTTCCAACCAGATGGACGGTACTAATGGCAAGTTTAGACGATATTTTCACCACCTCCAAAAACATTGTTACGGCACTAAACACGTCGTCCCAAACAAGCTTGGCTTTAAACGGCAATAAAACAGCCGTTGCGGTATCTGCACAACGAGTTGTTGTCCAAGGCGCTGCGCGTGTTCTTCGGGTAAGCGTAACAACAGCTGGTTCGACAAATGGTGCTATTTATGACGCCGCCAATACAACAACAGCCACATCAGCATCTATTATAGCATCCATACCAGAAGCTATTGGGGTATATGAATTTAATATCCCCGTGGTTAATGGAATTGTCGTAACGCCTGGAACTTCACAAGTCCTCACACTTATCTATTCTTAAGCGGGAAAATCGTGTATTATGCTGGAACATTTGGGGAATTAATATGCCGCTGATCAAAGGGTCTTCGCGTAAGGCTATATCCAGCAATATTTCCGAACTTGTTCATTCGGGCCATCCGATTAAGCAAGCGATAGCCGCTGCCCTTAGCACAGCCCGCGAAGTGTCTAAAAAGCGTCCCCATCGTGCTTTTGGCGGACATACACCCAATTTCATTATGCAGACGACCAAGCCGCAAGCTGGTATGTTCCATTCTGCACCAATGCCCAAACCAGCATCGCCAAAGCCTGTTAAGCCACCAGAAGCTAAGGTCACAACCAATCGCATTCATGTTGGCCCTATTCATAGCCAAGTTGCTGGCCGTACAGATCATCTACCCATCCATGTCGCAAGCGGATCTTATGTTATTCCTGCCGATATTATTTCCTCAATGGGTGAAGGTAATACAATAGCTGGTTTTAAGGTCGCTAAAAGCATCTTTAATCGTCCACTTTATGGCGGTGGTTCAATGCCATATGGCGCGCCTGGCACACCTTACGGACAACCCCAAGTTAAGAAAGCAAAAGGTGGGGCATTAACAAGTGATTCGCCTGTTCCGATTGTGGCTGCTGGTGGGGAATTTGTTATCCACCCAGATGACGTTACTTGGATTGGTGGTGGTGACATTAATAAGGGCCATGACACATTAGACAAATTCGTGCGTGAACAACGCAAGAAAACTGTGAAGACACTCAAAAATCTTCCAGGACCAAAAAAGAACTAACCCATAGAGAGAGGGTCTATGAGTGATGAAGTAAAAGTGCGTGTTGGCACTAAAGACGACGTTGATGGCATGATGCAATTAGCGTTGGCTGCGTGTGAGGAGAATGGTTTGACTAACCCGAATCCAACCAAGTTGCTTGCTGAGATTTGGGCAGCACTTAATCTGGAACGGGGAATTGTTGGAATCATTGGTGCGCCAGGTAAACAATTCGAATCGGCAATCCTTCTTCGCACAGAACCAATGTGGTATTCGGATGATCTGACCTTGATTGAACGGGCCATTTTCGTCCATCCAGATTACCGCAGCGCCAAGGGTGGTCGCGCACGTAAAATGTGTGAGTTTGCTAAGGCCGCTGCCGATAAGCTTGGCATCCCCTTGGTAATTGGAATCTTAAGTTCTAATCGGGCTGAAAGTAAAGTTCGATTGTATCAACGTCAGTTTGGCGAACCGCACGGGGCATATTGGTTATATGGCGCTAAAACTGGTGGTTGGAAGGATAAATCTGCTGTATAATCAGCGGAAATTAGGAGTTTAATATGGGCGGCGGCAAAACGAGTACCTCATCGTCAACTGTGAGTATACCTCCCGAGGTGCTAGCGAGATATAACGCAGTTAACGCCCAAGCTGAACAGGTCGCCCAAACTCCGTTCCAGCAATATTCCACTGATCCTAACGCTTTCGTTGCGCCAATTAATCAAACGCAACAGTCTGGCATTAATCAGATCCAGTCTAATATGGGAAGCGCACAGCCTTATTACGATGTTGCGACTGGCTTAACAATGGCTGGTGCTGGCCCCGCTAATTTGGGTCAATTAAATACAAATCAATATATGTCGCCATATTTGCAAAATGTGGTGGGTACAACTCTCGCCGCGCAACAAATGCAAAATGCGCAACAAGCTTCGCAATTACAAGGTCAGCAAGCTACACAGGGAGCATTTGGCGGTGATCGTGGTAATATTGGCCTTTCTAATTTGGCTTATCAGCAAAATCTTGCTAACCAGCAAGCATTAGCTGGCCAACTACAATCTGGATATACCCAAGCACAAAATGTTGCTGCACAACAACAGGGTGCTGATTTAGCCGCACAACAGGCAAACCTTGCTCGTCTATCACAAGCAGGTCAGGCCATTGGCGGTCTTGGCACAGCCGCACAAAACGCTGCCATCACTGGTGGTCAGGCTGCGCTTACCGCTGGTACAGTACCACAGCAAACCCAACAGGCTGGCCTTACAGCCCTCTACAATCAATTCCTGCAACAACAGGGATACCCATTCCAGACGGCACAATTTCTCGCAAACATTGCAGAAGGCACTGGTGCGTTATCTGGATCAACTACAACAACTACTGGTCCCGCACCATTTTTCTCTGATGAACGACTCAAGGAAGATGTACAAACAATTGGTAAGACCTTCGATGGTCAGAAGATTGTTAAATTCCGTTATAAGGGGCAACATGGTCCTAAACAAATTGGTCTTGTCGCACAAGATGTCGAGAAGCATCACCCAGAAGCCGTTGGGGAACAAAACGGGTACAAAACCGTTGACTATGACAAAGCCACAGATGAAGCGGCTCGCCGTGGTCATTATTATGCTGGCGGCCTTGTTGCTAATTCGCAAGGAGGGGCAGTAGGCCCAGAACACGCTGGGTTGGGTTTTGCGGGTGGCGGTTTAGTTGATCCTATGGATCTTCAACAACTTGTTGCTGCCCGTGCGCAGATGTATGCACCTTACGCATCTGGCGGCCTGTATGGTCAGCAAAACAGTTCAACGCCTGGCGCTAAGGGTGTGGTCCCATCTGGTAATTTGCCAACACCAAAGCTTGTAACAGCATCTACGCCAAGCACACAACAAGCGCCTGTCGGAAAACAAATAATGTCCGACATAGGTGATTTAAAAGAAGGTGTTAGTGATTTTAATTGGGCCAAGCAAGGTCTTATGGGTACACCAGCCCAATCATATACAAAAGATGGGTCAACATATACAACTCCAGCACAACCTGGTTTGATTAGCCAAGCTAAAAGTTGGTTAGATAGTTCGCAACAACAACCTTCTGGGAATGCAAGAGGTGGTGTAATAGGCCGTCATCATTATGATGATGGCGGTGAAGTTGATGATAATAAAGACCATGCTATTCCTTATGGTGGGGACAGCATAGTTGGAGAAGTAGCTAAAGAAGGCGAAAAATCACCTCAAATGCTAAAAGCTGCGCAGACAGCACAGGCTGGCGGGCAAGGTTCAACAGCTGGTAATCTTCTTGGTGCAGCAAGCACATTAAAAGGTTTATATGGCCTTGGCTCTGATGTGGCTGGCGGACTTGGAAATTTAGCTGGTGGATTCAATGCAGCAACAAATGCGGGAACACTGGATTCTGTTCTTGGTTCTGGTTTTACAGCTGAAAATATTGGCCTTGGTGCTGGTGGTGCTTCCGCTGCTGGTACGGGTTTAATGGGTAGCATTGGAAGTGGTTTAGGTTCATTTTTTTCATCTCTTGGCCCAGCTGCAATGTTTTTACCATTCAAGGATGGTGGTGTTGTTCCGCAGCGTGAACATCACGATGGATCTGAAGGGAATGTTGTCGGAAACCCACCTGACGACAGCAGCGATAATGCTCAGACATATATTCCAAATGTTATCACTGATGCTTTTAATAAAGAAGGGGTTGATCCACAAATTGGGTTGCACATAGCAGCGCACGAAAGCCAATTTTCGCCAAATGCACAAAATCAAAATTCGTCTGCGGGTGGTCTTTTCCAATTTACTGATGGAACATGGAAGAGATACGGCAGTGGACAGGATAAATTTGATCCAGTTGCCAATGCACAAGCTGGTGCAAGATTTATTAAAGACAATCAAACTTCACTTCAAAATGCTGGTTTTGAACCAAATTTGACAAATACATATCTTGCTCATTTCCTTGGTGCAGAGGGTGCTAAAAAAGTTCTTTCAGATCCAGACGCTAATATAAAAGACACTGTTAGCCCTAAAGCTATTGAATCAAATCCATTTTTAGCTAAGATGAATACTAATTCGGATTTGATTAATTGGGCATCACAATCTATGGCTCAAACAGGCGCTAGTCCAAAAACAGCGCGGGTTGCTCCAGGTCTTGCTGGCGGTCAAGAATCACAAGGAATATTCGGTCAAATTGGAAGTGCCGCTGATAGTGTCGGAAACTGGTATGATCGAAACCAAAATTGGCTTGTTCCGCTGGCTACTGGCTTGGGTACTATGGCTTCATCGCCAAGTCGTTATCTTGGTGCGGCTATATTACAAGGTATTGGAGGCGCTGCTCAAGCTTCACAACGTCAGCAATTGCAGCAAAGCCAAATTGCGAAAAATACATTTGATTTAATAAATAACACTTATACAACAGTTCCAGATCCTAAAAATCCTGGGAAATTTTTGACAGTAAGTAAATTTGATCCTAATCATCCCATACCATCTGACCAATTTTATGCCAACCTACCAAATGTTTTAAAGGGTGGTACATCAAACTTAGGTTCTTTGGCTGGTCCTCAAGCGCCGTCTGCACCTTCTGCACCCACTCCAGTTGGGGGTACGCCGCAGCAAACAAAACCAGTTCCAGCACAAGGACAACAACAAGCGCAAGGGCCGCAACAGGCGCAAGCACAACCTTCTTCTGGGCAACAACCCACTACTAATGGTCAGCCTAAAGACCCATATCAAGATTATCTTATGTCAAATCCTATTTCTGACATACAACAATTACGTTCAACTTACGCTTCAAATCCATCATCTCAGGCGGCACAATTAAATCGCGCTGCCGATAATGCATCTAATCAAGCGTATCAATTTAGATTATCTGGTAATAAAGATGCTGCCGATGAAATGCAACGTGAAGCCGCTCAACTTAGGTTAACCGCAAATACCACTGAAAATGCTGACGTCAGTAAATTGGCTGATCTTTATGCTGATAACAGAAAACAACAACAAACAGCTAACTTAACAACACAAAATGATGCTATGCATGCATCAACTGAAGCTGTAAGTAGAAAAGCCACAGCACAACAATTATTAAATACGCTCTTTGACCAAGATGGTAATCCCCGTATTCAAACTGGTGGAATTGCTGAATGGAAAGCTAATGTAGCTAAAGTTTTAAATAGTGCTGGTGTTGATTCTAGTTGGACCGATAAATTTATAACAAATCCAGCTATTTATGATGAAATTAAAAAAGGCGTTACACCGCTTGCCATTGAAAACGTAAAAGCTGCGCTTGGTGGCGACCAGCAAAGGGTTTCGCAATTTAATGCAATGTTAAAAAACGGCTCTCCCGATGCTGCAAGCGTTGATGCGAGGGCAATTAAATTTATGATCCAAAATGCTATTGTACCTCAGGCTGATAAAATTATCCAAAAGGGTGACTATTTAGGTGGAATGGACCCTGCAAAACATAATATAATTAAGGCTGCTAAGGATTTTGATAAAGCTAATCCTTTCTATATTCCACCCGCTGGTACGGAAGCGCAAAAATCAACGCAAAGTACACCCAATACACAGGTTCAACAACAAGCGCAAAGCGAGTTAATTCGGAGGCAAGCTGCTGCTGAATTAGCGCGCCGTCAAACAGCAAGTGGGAATCAATAATGGCTGATACTCCTGATTTTTCCCAAATGTCTGATTCTGATTTACAATCAATTGTATCTGGTGGCCAGCAATCACAGGATCAACAACAAACGCCTTCATTGCAAAATATGTCAAATGACCAGTTGATGTCGATTGTTGGTTCTGCACCAAAAGACAATCCATATGCACAAATGTCCGATCAAGATCTAATGAAAATTGCATCTGGCGGTCAGCAACAACAAACTGGGCCACAATCAGCTGAAGAAGAGCATCAAGCAAGAGTAGCAAGATACCAACCAATAGCAGATGCCGCCGTTGCTAAAGAAGGAGCAATGAAAGCATTTACTACGCCAACAGAATCAAGTGTTCCTATAGTCGGCCCATTGGTCGCAAAAACAATTGCTTCATCAAAAGCTAAATCTGATGATTACGCAAGCTATGGTGATACCGAAGACGAGCGTTATAAAAACATTTTAGCAGAGCAAGAAGCTTATAATAATGCTCGTTGGCAACAGCATCCTTGGGCCTATGGCGCTGGTCACGTAGCCACAAACATAGCATCTGCTATACCTGCCGCAGTTCTTGCACCTGAAGCTGGTGCTACATTAGCTGGCGCAGCTGGACTGGGTGCTTTAACAGGTGCCGCATCAAGTGCCGCTTCATCCGCTCCAGGATCTACTTGGTCAGATATTGGTAAAAATGCCCTAACAGGCGCTGAAATGGGTACCATAGCTGGCCCAGCGGGTAATTTAGTTGCTCGTGGTCTTGGCTCTTTGGCTGGGGCTGCGCGTAATACATTTGAAAATTTATTTGATACCCAATCTGCCGCTGCTCGTTCACTTTTATCTGGGCAAGCACCTACCGCCGCTGGGGAGGCTGCACCTTCTATAATTCAAAAAGGTTTAGCTGAAGACAAAAGTGCTATGCCAATAGATATATCTGGTGCAAAGGGTATTGTTGAAAAGGCTGCTGGTAAGGCAAGCGACACAACCGCCGTCGATAATCTTGTGTCGGATTTAAACAACCGTTATTCCGATAGCACTGGCGTGTTCCAATCAGCTATAGATCAGGCAGCTGGAAAGCCAATAAATTCCGCCGCGCAACAACAATTAGCTGATAAAGCTAAATCGGATGTTTTAGATAAAGTCTATTCAGCCGCTTATAATGACCCAAACGCACAAAATTTAACTCCTCCTAATTTAGGGTTTTTAATTAATAATAAATTTGGCACAAAAGCTTTTTCCGAAGCGGATATGATGTGGAATGCTAAATATGGCAAACCTTTCACTGGTGGTCAACAAACGGCTCCGCCAAGCTTTCCCGCATTAAAACCCACTACTGTTAATGGTCAACCTAATATACAAAATTCACCCCAGACTGGTTTTAGCCTTGAGTATTTAGATTATGTAAAACGTAGCCTTAATGAACAGGCTAAACAAGCTTATAAAAAGGGTAAAAACCAACTATCAACACTTATAACGGATCAGAAAAATCAGTTATCTGATTATATGAGAAATGCTGTTACAGATCAAAATGGCAACTTTCTTTATGGGGATGCAACTGATACTGCTCGCCGTTATTTTCAAAATGATAACGCTTATGAAGCTGGTCAGAAATTCTTTGATGTTGGCAATATTGCATCAAAAACATCAACACCAGAGTTGCCAGACCAGATGATGAATGCGTTTTCTACGGAGTACACGCCCGCAGAAAAACAAAGCATGGCTAATGGGTTGTTGTCGTTTATTAAAGAGAATCCTCAACAAGCTATTCGCGTATTTAACGCAGCGGATAACACAACGCTTGGTCGCTACAAAACTGTTTTAAATACTGGTATTGGACCTGGCACATTTGATTCGGTAAAGAACGCCACCGATACGGCGCATCTTGCTGCTGTTGCAAATACTATTACGCCCAAGCTTCCATCAAACACTATTAATCAAGTTGGCTTGGGGGCAATGGGTTTAGCTTTAATTGAAAACCCAGCCCTCTTAACCAACCCTAAAGCGCTTGCTGTCGCTGGTTTGGGATATGGTGCTAAAAAGGGTGTTGAGGCTGTTGCGGCACGTAAGGCAAATGCGATTGTTCGTCTAGCAACATCACAAAAACCAGAAGACTTTCAATTGTTGCAAAGAATGCTGCAAAGCGATGCGCAATCAAGAGAGATTATGCAAAAGCTTAAAACTGGCATGACTGCTGCTGTCGCGGCTACGGCTGGAACGGCTACATCTCATGCTTCAGGCGGACGTGTGGGCCGCGCCATGGGTGGCAAAGTAATGGATGCGCAAACCTTGGTTCGGGACGCAGAACGTGCTAAGAATCGCATCAATAAAGGAACGGAACCACTATTAACCGTTCCAGACGAAGCAATCACAAAAGCATTGGCCATCGCCAACGAGAAGATTTAGGGGTAACCAATGGCAAGTTCATTTACAACAAACAAGTCCATCGAAAAACCCTCTAATGGTGATTACGTCAATGATTGGAACGTACCAGTTAACTCCGATTGGGCAATCATTGATCAGGCTTTCGGCGGCACAACAACCTTAACAGTCACTGGTGTATCTGGGACTGTAAATCTCACTTCAACCCAATATATACCATTAATTTTAAATATTGTTGGCACATTAACTGCAAATGTGGTTTATGCGTTGCCGTCAGGAGTTGGTGGTCAGTGGATAGCGCAGAATAACACAACTGGCGCATTTACAGTAACAATATCATCTTTAGGTGGTGGATCATCATATATAATTTCCCAAGGATCGCGGGCGAACATTGTATCTGACGGCACAAATGTTGTTCTAAACAATAATATTTCACCAGGCGCGGCTGGAAGTAATACATACGTCCAGTACAATTCTAGTGGCACAACAGTTGGTACTGCTGGACTTACATTTAATGGTACAACATTAACCGCAAATGCGCTTACTGTTTCGAATGGCGCAACTATAAATTCAACCTTGTCTGTTGCAAGTGATATTACATCTGGCGGGAATATTACATCTGGCGGGAATATTACCGCCACAGGAAATGTTACAGCATATTCAGATGCTAATTTAAAAACAGATGTAACAACAATTCAAAACGCTCTTATGTTAGTGGAAAGAATGCGCGGAGTTAATTACACCCGTATTGATAGTGGCAAACGTGGCGTTGGTGTTATCGCTCAGGAAATGCAAGAAGTCATTCCTGAAGTTGTGCATGATACGCATGGCACATTGTCTGTTGCTTATGGCAACATTGTTGGCGTTCTAATTGAAGCCATTAAAGAATTATCAGATAAGGTTGCTGCGTTGGAGTCGAAGTAATTAAGCTTCTTTTATAAATTTAATTACTTCTGATATTCCTTCATCAACTATCCAAGTTACACCATTCGCTGTATTGCCGCCAAAAATATGCGTTTGTAAACTACCACCTTCCTGGGATGGTTTTTCAAATACAGCCGTAATTTGATCAATATTGATCCAAATTGGACTTCCTTGCATCACAGAATTTGTTAACTTAATAAATTTCATTTTATGTCCCTCTTAATAAGTGCCACATGGCGTGGATATAGCACTTAATATCACAGCCCGCTTTCGCCCCATCAGCCCCTTATATGAACAATGGTTACGCCCTACTTCAAGCTTATGATTTGATTTTCCAAGGTTCCCCTAGGAATGTCTCGTTGTATACTCTGCCCATGCTTGGATTGCTCTGCGCACGAATCTCTGGATTAGGATAAGACCAACATTCGCCTGTTTTGTCAATAAAGCAAATCCAAAGAAGATGATGTTCCGCACCATAATCCAACCAGCCAACAGCCATCGCTTTTCCTTTGGGCGTTTCTACTGGAATGGGAGGATCTAGTTGCAGCATCATCGTGACGTTCTTCCATAGGCAAATGAGGATTTTCTTGCTGATTGTTTTGATCGTTGTCGGTCTGGCGGTAAGTAGCAAAGTTTGGCATGATACCCGCAATAGCTATTAACTTCCTTGGGATGACCGCAATACCAAGACTTATCTGGGTTTCTATTGTCTACTATATATCGGCAGTGATGACTTTTTAAGTCATAAATACGCACACGGGTATCTTTGCACCTGTCAAAATTATCAACTCGAATCAAATCATCTTCATGCGTAAGGTCTTTTTTCTTCCTACTGTCAAGCTTCTTAATAGCATCTTTAACCCGTCTTGTGATCGCCCTTTCTTTGGTTGTATTATAAAGCTTTGGTTTTTCTTGCTTATTTTTGTTCGGGTTTAACTGGCCTTTTACTGATACGTTGTGGCCAGCATCTCTTAGCCTTGATAGGCGACCTAAAATTGCATTTCGTGTTTTACCAAAATACTCGGCAAGCATCTGACCTGTGAAACCACTGTTCCACAATTCGATCATTCTTTTATCTACGACATTTAATTCTTGAACACTCATTGGTTTAGTCATATCAATCTCCATATTATTAAGGTGTGGGCTAACCATGGACCCACGCGAGTCTATTACGCAACCACCCGTTCCCTCTTATATCCTAGCGCGACTCGCCATATGAATATACTTTTTGCGGTATTTTTCATCACGGCGCTTCAGTTTGCGGTTCCAGCCACCCCAGCCGCTAACGTGACACGCTGCCATCTGGTTTGGATTCATATGCCCACCAGCTGACTCTAGGCACTTCTGCATATGGGCAACGCCCGCATCAATACCATAGGAACACTCATTTAAACGGCCATAGGAATACCCTAGAGCGGCGCTAGACCCTGGCATGAGTTGATATACCCCTCTACCTCTGCCTACCCGTGTACGTGGCCCCACGGCGTTACAGTTAAATCCAGACTCTACCTTGGCAATACGCAATGCAGTTGGGACCCATTCCGATCCAAGCGCAGCGCGTACTTTCTCAGTGACCATCTGAACGACTTTTTGCTTTTGGTAATCGCCAGCTTTTATAACATCAGCCACAACATTAGATCCATTATACTCAAGCTTATCTGGCGCTTTCAGACCCTTCGACCAATAGGTTTTGTCTTTGGCGAAGAATTCTGCCGCACTTTCATCAGCTTTGGACACCTGTGTAGATGCCGTCACTAGCAAAAGTGCTAGGGGTACTATTTTTCTCACGAGGTTTCTCCTCTCGTCTAGGTGTTGGCGCTAGCTTCCGCGCCATTTCAATAACGCCGTCATCCTCCGTTGCGTTATCAGGTTTACTGTTCTTCCCACGGGCATTTATGAATTGCGCCGCGAAAGCCAAGTAGTTTACACCATCAATATAGTTGTCGTCCAGCCACCGAGTTTCTTGCAGCCGACCAAGCTTTGTTGCCACGTGGATCATAGCAACATCGTACTTGGTAATCTCTTTGTTAAGAATAATTGACGCTAACTTACTGATGCGGTCAAAACATTCGTCTGCGCTACCGTATTGTTCGCTCCGCTCTTTCAGAATACGGGCCGCTTCTTCCAGCATCATTGTAGGCGTCATGTATTTTACCCTCTAAATACTCTTGTGTTTTACCGATATGTTGCACATTGATGATCATGTCGCCGCGATCCTCCAATCTCTTTTCATTGTTGGGTGTGCGATGACTGTAGAATTGGCGGATTTTGATAAAATCTGCATGGTTCAACATATATTTCAAATCATCAATGCTATTCGCACCATCAACGTCACCAATAATCTGGTGAACAAGATTGTCCGTTGCTGATGGCATATTCATGGTGAACAAAAATTTCATTCTTTATCTCTCCTAACTACAGTTCCATCCATTCGTTTTTTCCACTTGGAGTTTTTACCCATTGGCATGGGCGATCTTGTCTTCTTAGCACCCATATTCTTTGCCCTTATACGCTTTACTTTAGCTATGAGTGGCATGTCAACAGTGGCGGTATGATGCCTGTGGCATTTGCGATGTGCCACAAACCAATTAGAAATATCGTCCTTACCGCCAGCTTCCAAAGGAATTTCATGTGATACATCCCATTCCTGACCAGCATCTACCTTAAGTTTGCACATATGGCAGATGCCGTTATCTTTCTCAAATATTTTCACCCGCATAGAGGTGGTTATTTTAACTCGTTTCAATTTATATATTCCTTGTCGGGATATAAGTTAACTCCTGAATTTGCCATTGTAATCATAAATGTGTTCATAAATGTTTGCGCTGAATATCTTTGATAAGCTTCTGGCACATGAGACATTATAGTGCTTACAACTATTGTGTTTAAAGCAACCATAACAACATCAAGTTCATGTCCCTCAAACACATCAGACATTTGAACAACAACTTCACGAAGTTCATCAATTTGATCAGGTGTTATCTGGTATAGGTTAGCATCATTCATATTTAACTCCTACAATTTCATTTCTGCTCTTTTTGTAGCTTCACGCGATTGCCATTCAGAGAATTGCATTTTTATGAATTCCATTTCAACTTTGAGCATAGATGCTTGCGATCTAGCCTCAACCATTTTCTCAATGTAATCACGCCAATCTTGTGTCGCTTTTATTCTCATTTCTGCTCTACTGACTGGTATATCACCAAGATCTGCCATCATCTTGGATAGAACAGCAGATTTTGTTTCCTCAAGAAGTGATGCGGCTGTTTCTGCTTCAACCCATTTTTCGGAAATTAACCTGAATTGCTCAGATAATGGTATATTATTATTTCTCATCATCACCCTCAATAAGTTTAGGAGAGGTAAAGTAAACTTTAGCTAACCCATTTTTATATTTATTATTCTCCTCAAACTTTACTTCTGTTTTAATGCCATCTTTCCAAATGGTTTGAAACATAAGAGTATCAGTAAAGGGAAAATACAAGAGATGCACCAAAGGAACGCCGTATTGGCTGCCAAACTGGATAGATATAAGAAAAGTTTCTACATCTATGTTTCTGACCCACTCTATGCCACCCCAGCTATCATCTCCATTATGGTCGATAAAATCTGGCATCATGGTAAAGTTTATTGCGCTAACAATTTTGCCGTCCTTACGCATTTCTCCAAACAACCATTCGTTTTGGCTTGTCTGGGTTGGCTTAAGTTGCGGATATTTGGATAACCACAAATCAAATGCGCGTGACTGATCACGTTTTGGCTTTTCCTTTGGTGTCTCAAGTATTGTCATATCAGAATGGAATGCTATCGACAGGGCCGTTGTTTTCCTGTGGAAATTGGTCTGGCTTTACATATTTTTTGCCAAACTTAATGGAAAAATAAGTTTCTCCAGCCTTGGTTGTTTTCTCCCATACAGCAACAGCAACATCCATAATTGATGTCTTATTGCAATGCGGGCATTCAACTTCAATCTGGTTATTGTTTTTGTTGTTTTCCTTAAAATCTGGCTGCTTATCGCCAGACTTATACTTATTTCGAAAAACATTAATCCAGTTAACATTGCTTTCGTACGCCATACTTTTCTCCTATTTAAATAGTGCATTTAGTTTGGTTATCTTCGCTTCAATCTCATCCAAAAATAGAATGACTTCGTTACGAATTTCGGTAATGCGATTGTCGTCTCGATCTATTCTCTTAACAAACAAACGCAGGTTTTCAGGCAAGCGTGGGTCATATGAGATAAAATCGCACCATTGGCGATCTACCCCCATACATTCCATTTGCCAAAAAATCTGGAACACATACTTAGATGGTATTTCATTATCTTCTAATGTTGCAAGGTGAGTGCTGGTATTAGGACATTTAATTTCGATAAGACCATTTTTACCCACCAATCCATCAGGCGATGCGCCAGCCCACTGAAGGGATGGATGGGGGACAAAGCCGATTCCCTCTACAAGACACCCAGTGCGTTTTTCATACTCACTGCGTGCCTCATCCTCGTACTCTGTCCCCCACATCATGGCTTGAGATTGAAACTTCTGCGTAGGTGTACCAGACAAACGCTCCGCCAATAACTCTGCCATGTACGAAGCGCGAGTAGACGAATACCCGCTCTTCGTTTTTCCGCAAATGTCAGCCACACGGCTGGCGGTAACTTTACCGCATCGTTGAGCAAACCACTCAGGTGTGCGCTGATCATTAAATCCAGACATTAGATTACCTTTGAAGCTATCTTTTTCAATTCTGCAAGATCATCTTTAGAAAATGATTCGCGGCTTTCTTTGGTGAGGTTATTCCACCACACAGTTAAAGCTTCTGTGCCATCCTGTGCTATTTTCTTTGCTTCATCCTTGATATTAGAATGTTCAGCTTTAGAACTTCCTTGGCTATCTTGTTTCCCAGATAACGCAACGGCAGCATTACCATCATCATCATCAGCAGACAGGTTAAGCAAGCTGCCCAAGCTATAACGGCGGCAGTAAGTAAGAGCGGACCCGATAGCCTGTGCGTTATTTTGTCCGAATGGCATCCGTAATGTTTCAGCAATGTATTCTCCTGATTTATGAAGAAGCATTGTCTCAACTTCTACGTGATTGCCGTCCACACGAGGAAGCTGAATGATTGAAAGGTCATTGACTGCCAATGGTTCACGGATTGCATCACGCAGTGAATTAAGATCAGCGTATCTGCTTTTGAAGTGTGGATTTACAGAACCTTTGGACGCAGCCTCAATCTGGCCTTGTGCCTTAGATAATGCGGTGGCAAGTTCTGCGATTGTTTCAGACATTTTCATAATCGTATCTCCATGTTGGTTGGTGTTGATCTAATAATGCTTCAATTTCGTACTTGCCATCTTCGATGTATGGCAAATCAATAATGTATCTCTGACGTATAAGTTCGCAGATGTCAACCATCACATCGTGGACAGTCCCACGTTGAGGATCAATTTCATAAACATGGATAATGTTTTCGATCTGCTGGTCATAAATATCAGATACAACCTTGTTAATGCTAAGGTATGTTTCATGTTCGTAGATAAATCCAAGTGGTGACTTGGGTGGCAAGTGACTACTGGATATAGGTAGATAAAACTTCTGCATATCGTTTCTCCATATCAATCAATGAAGCGACTATGAATTATTTTGCACCCCCTGTCAATTAGCTGTTGACTATTTATTTATACTTGGCCATTTTAGGAGAATGAAAGAAAGAAACCCTATCCTTACCACTGTGTTCGCCCGTAACGGCAATTTGTCCAATCTGGCCCGAAAGCTTGGAATTACACGGCAAGCTGTATCCAAATGGAGACAGATTCCCGTAGAACACGTTCATGTTATTGCCAAGATGTCGAAGATGACACCTGAAGAATTAAGGCCAGACATCTTTGATAGTAAGGTTTGAAGTTCCCCGTCCGCCATCTATTAATAGGCTTTGGCGCAGGGGGCGAGGCAAAGGTCTTTACCGATCCAAGGAATATACTGACTGGATTACCCAGGCTCATGCAGTTTTCTCTCTGGAACGGGTTAAAACAATTACATCCTTTTATAAATTGACTGTCTTGGCAAAAAAGCCAGATAAGCGCAAAAGAGATATAGACAACATATCCTCAAAAGCGGTAAATGATGCATTACAGTCTGGAGGCGTCGTGGCAGATGATTGCCAATGCCAATGGCTTGAAGCGAAGTGGGTTGAGGAAGGCCCGCCCTTTTTGATCATTGTGGAGACGCTTGATGAAGGCTACGACAATAGCTGACCTAGCTGACAGATTATCAGCCGTTACAGACGATCTTAAAGAATTAGAAAGCTTGACTAAAATGGCTGGGTTGGACCCAGTCAAAATCATGGCTTTTATGCGTAAAAACCAAAAGCCAAGCTACGAGGAATTAAAGGATTATTTATCCTATTTATCGGAAACAGAGTTGATAGAATTATTTGGGTTGACAAAACGTATCAAATAACACTTAATCAAATCTCCACTTGTTGGAGTTACCGAAATGGAAATAGAGATGAACGAAGATAAACTTTTCAGGAACATGAAGCGCGACCCATTTGCCACTTATCCCTTGGCAAAGGAAGAAATTGCACGTTTATATGTCAGCAACCGCATCTTTAAGTTCATTATGATTGAAATTGATAGAATACTTAGAGATGAAACCAAACCAGAGGCAATTCGCATAGGTGATGCCCGCCAGTTAATTAGTTATACGTTAGAGAGTGATGAACATGGCGCAATGGCAAATAACATACCAGCAAATGATGAATGATGGGTATGTGCTTATTAAAAAGGATGCGGTTGAACAAATGACTGCTGACATTTTAAGGGCATATACAGAGAATGAATATTTAAAGAAAGAAGTTGAAGTATTAGAGCAGACCATAAAAGATATGCGTGAAGAATTAGATGAGAAGGAGATAAAAAATGATTGATCTTGAAAAAAAGGACGATGAAAAATGACTCAGGATATCGTTAAACAACTGCGTAATTTTGAACAATGGATTCGTGATCCAAAAAATCAAAATTTCACATTAAGTTCTGATTTATTTGACGAAGCCGCTAATCGCATTGAGGAACTGGAATCATCTCTGGGGAACAATATTACCAATATTACTAGTCCACGAATGCAAGTTCATACTGAAACTATGCGTGACCGCTTTGCAATGGCAGCATTTACATCTTTTAGGACCAATGCTTCCGTAGAGCGACAAGCTGAACGTGCTTATGAAATCGCTGATGCAATGATGGAAGCACGATTGAAAAGGATTAAATGATGGGAACATTTGAGGATTTATTGGATAAATATATTCTTAAAATTGCTGTAAGTATAATTGTTATTTTTGTAATTGCAGTAATTTTCGGAAGTATAGGTCATTTTGCTCAAGTTAACAAATATAATCAACAATGCTTAGATGATGGGCATAAAGAATACGAGTGTTATGCTATTTTGCATACGAGGCGGTAAAATTATGTCTGGGTATCAATCAAAAAAGCTTCTGACCAATCGTGGTCGTAGAAGCATGGCTATATTTCAGCATGACCCTGAGTGTTCGCAGGAATGCTGTGAGGCTATGGTTGGTATCTTTTCACCCCATTATGATGTCAAAATCTTTGACGAAAGCCAGTTTAATTTCAGCACCTTAAACGGCGTTGATGTTGTGGCATTTGGGGGAGGCATAGGGGATGCTGATAAGTACTATGATTTTTTTAAGAGACGGGAAGGGAACATCATTGCTGAGTATGTAGCCAGCGGTGGTTGCTACCTTGGCATTTGCATGGGTGCTTACTGGGCTGGAAGGAATTATTTTGATCTTTTGGCAGATCTTGAACCAGTCCAGTATATCAAACGCCCCGACAGCGACATTAGAAGGTCGTACAGCACCATCGCCGATGTGTTCTGGTATGGTGTTAGCCTCCAGATGTTCTTCTACGATGGGTGCGCCTTTGAGGGCGTTGGTATTGCTGAGGTAGTTGCGCGGTATGTAAACGGCGATCCTATGGCAATCATTCAGGGGAATGTCGGCTTGATTGGCTGCCATCCCGAAAGCCAGCAGAATTGGTATGACAAGAAATACCTTGCCAAGCATTGGCACAACGGCGAACATCACAAGCTTTTGTTGAATTTTGTAGTTAAGCTTGTTGAAGGCGCAAATCAGTGATACGGATTTAGGTCGGTGGTCTGACCAGTGTGCAGCTAATCAGACCACAAACTATGCTTAGCGACCTGCCAGTCCCTAACATAGCAATAATACATGATAAGCGGCAGCACGACAATAGTTTACTTAGGAGTCTAACTATGCCCTATATATTATATATTATATATAATACTACTATATTAACCATTGAGTATATAACTACTACTATACAGTACTATATAACTATTCTTATCCATTCCAGAGAGAATATATTATATATATTATACTTACCTAAGAGTATTTATAATTACCTAAGAGTATTATATATCTATAATAAATATAATATATATAATTACATATAGGGGATATTGCCATGTTTGATATACAATTACGCGACTACCAGCTTGAAACCATTGATGCGCTAAGAGAAGCGATTAAATCGGGCAAACGCAGACCAGTTGTTCAAGCGCCTACAGGCGCAGGAAAGACTGTGATGGCTGCCTCAGTCGTTCGTCTGGCTAGGGAAAACAACGGGCGTGTTATTTTCTGCGTTCCCGCAATTAGCTTGATTGACCAGACTGTCGAGAGATTTATCCAAAACGGAATCCCTGCCAACGAGATTGGCGTTATTCAAGCCGACCATGAACTGACTAATCCGAAAGCGCAGGTGCAAGTGGCATCGGTTCAAACACTTATGCGCCGTCAGCTTAGGTTATTCGATATTGCCATCATTGATGAATGCCATGTGACGTTTGAGTTTTACACTAAATGGTTCGCAATGCCTGAGTGGCAGGACATACCGATCATTGGCCTAACCGCAACGCCATGGGCGAAGGGTATGGGCAAGATCTGGGATGATCTGATTGTTTGCACAACAACTCAAAAGTTGATCGAACTTGGGCATCTGTGTGATTTTAAGGTATTTGCGCCAAGCCATCCCGATCTGCGCGGTGTTAAAACTGTGGCAGGCGATTACGAGTTGAAGGGTTTAGGTGAGGCGATGGATAAGCAGCCATTGGTTGCAGATATTGTCTCGACATGGATTGAGAAGGCGGAATATAGACCAACACTTTGCTTTTGCGTTAATCGCCTCCATGCTAAACACTTGCAAAAAGAGTTTGAAGCGGCTGGCATACCGACTGCGTATCAAGATGCTTTTACTGATATGACTGAACGCACAGAGATTGCAAATAAGTTTGCGCTTGGTCAAATCAAAATCGTTTGCAATGTTGGAACGCTGACGACTGGCATTGATTGGGATGTTCGCTGCATCATCTTAGCCCGCCCAACAAAGTCTGAGATACTTTACACGCAGATCATTGGCAGAGGATTACGCACTGCCGCTGGTAAGGATCATTGTTTGATCTTAGACCATAGTGACACAACTTTGCGGTTGGGTTTTGTTACAGACATCCACCACGATAAGCTGCACGATGGTAGCAAGAACACTTCAACCAGAGAAAAACCAACACTGCTGCCAAAGGAATGTCCTAAGTGCCATTACCTTAGACCACCTAAAACAACGACCTGCCCATCATGTGGTTTTAAGGCTGAGGCTGTGAACAAAGTTGAGAATGCCGCAGGTGAGTTGCTTGAGATAACACGGGGCAAGAAAGTTGCTAAACCAACATTTGATACGACCTTCATGGAGACGTTCTACCGCGAGTTAATCCAATACGCTCGCATTCAGGGTTATAAGGATGGCTGGGCGTTCTATGCCTATCAAGATAAGTTTCACGAAAAGCCGCAGCAATTCTTCCGCAAAGACCCATTGCCATTGCAACCCGCAACTGCGTCATGGATTAAACACCGCAACATAGCCAAAGCAAAATCGAGAGCGAAATATGCATAGCGAGCAAATCAGGGAATACGCCAAGGGAAAATGGCAAGCCATCTTGCCTGAGTTTGGCATTGATCGTAAGTACCTTAACAATAGACACGGCCCATGCCCATTGTGTGGTGGTAAAGATCGCTGGCGGTTTGATGACAGGGATGGTTTAGGAACTTATTTCTGTTCAAACTGTGGCGCGGGTGATGGATTTACTTTGCTATCTAAGAAAACAAAGATGCCATTTGCTGACATTGCTTTTAAGATTAGGAATCTAAGCAATTTAACGATAGAATATAAGCAGGTGCGGCAGTTTAGCGAAGAAGAACTTTTGAGGCGCATGAGGATGCTATGGGAACGCGCAGGGGTTATATCAGCTACTGATCCAGTGGGTAAGTACCTATCCAGCAGAGGGGTGGCTTCTATGGCTCTCCAAATGCCTTCTTCAGTACTGCGTATTGCCAAGGATATTGTTTATCCTGACACGCGATTGCAGTGTTTTGCTTTGCTATCTAAGGTTATTACACCTAACAACAAGGCTGTGAATGTTCACATTACCTATGTTGATGAGCATGGCAATAAAGTGGGCCGAAGAGTGATGCAAGGCTCGCTTCCCGAAGGTTCCGCCGTTCGCCTTGGTTCGGAAAATCAAGTGATGGGCATTGCTGAAGGAATAGAAACAGCCTTATCCGCTTCTATTCTTTTCAATATGCCAGTATGGGCAGCACTCAACGCCAACCAGCTAGCTAAATGGATACCGCCTAAAGTATGCCAAGAGGTTCATGTCTTTGCAGACCATGATCTAAGCTTCACAGGCCAATATAAGGCTTATGAACTAGCCTATAATATTAAACGCCAAGGCTTGGCTGTAACTGTTCATTTACCAATAGTGCCAGATACCGATTGGAACGATCAACTTCTTTCGAAAGACAGTTGACACTTTCCGACTTATGTGGTTTTCTATTGATACAAGGTGATTCGACCTTGACTATATGGAGATTGAAATATGCCAACATATTACATTACACGAGAAGTTACTTATCTCGAAAAATATAAAGTTGAGTGCGAGTCTGATGACAACGCCGACATTGTTCAACAATTACATGAAGAAATGAATAACGGCTTAGATTGTTACTCATCAAATGCTGTTCATGCTGACATTATTGAGATTTCTTATGAAGGTGATGATGGTGAATGGCATGAATTAGAATTAGATCGTATTGAGAAAATAGGAGATTGAAATATGCCAAACTGGTGCGAAAATCGTATTAAAATCAGCCATAACGATGTGGCTATGATGAACAAAGTCTGCGATGCCATTAACAAAGGAAAGCTTTGTGAGACATTCTCACCCATGCCAGAGCATTTGCTTTCTGGTGAAGGTTGGTATGAATGGCGTATAGAGAATTGGGGAATTAAATGGGATATTTGCGAGGGGTATCCTTTTGCAGTCTCTAACGATGGTTTATCGGGTGAAGGTGGTTTTATGACACCTTGGGGGCCGCCTATTCAAATACTGCAAAAGCTTGAATCTATGGGTTATGAGGTTGAATGTGCTTATCTTGAGGTTGGTATGGGTTTTTGTGGCGTTTATGCCTCTGGTCAGGATTATGAGATAGGCGATATTTATACATTATTTGACAATGAAGATTGGGCTGACAATGTTGGTAACGATATGTTAAAAGTTATGCTGCAATATGAATATGAATCTTGGCTTGACAATAAAGATCAAGATGAAGATGAAACTGAAGAAACATAGGAGATTGAGATATGGCGACTATAATTATATCAGAAGATCAATTTGATGATCTTTATCAACCAATTCCTAATCACTTCAATGACTCATGGTTTTATGAGACGTATGGTGAAGAATTGGATTATATTTTAACTCTTGCCAATGAAGGCACTAACACAGTCTGGACTTATCAAGACGATGATAACGGCGTTCCCTGCCTTACAAGTGGTTATCATCTTGTTAATCGAATTGGTTATGTTGTGACGCATATACCATATAAAAGTGATGATGATATTTATGTAAAACTAGAGGGGTTTGACAATGACGAAGTATGAAATAATGTTTTTGATCGCTGACGCTATTGCAGCCGTTTCAATCGTGTTGTTAGTGTTTTGTGTTTATATCGCTGTGAACGGGTGATGTGATGACTTTGTCGATCATTGCCTCAATCTTTTTTATTGTGCCGCTGGCATTGATCTGCGTCACAATATATTTAGAATTAACACGCAATAATAATCAGGTTGATGATCCTGATGTGAATGTAGGCTCACTCGATATTGACCAACGATATGTGAAGGATAAAAGCAATGGAAACTGATTTATTCAAATTAAAAATGCAAATCGCTAATTTAGAATTGCATAATGCGATCATGGAAGATGCGCTTCTAGATGCCATTGACTTCATCAATAAGTATTCGGATGTTGTTGATGCGGATGGCACGTTTGTGCCTAATGAAGCAATGTCGATTGAACGCAAGTGTCACGCAGCAATCAAAAATGTTAGCCCGTGGGATTTATAACATGACAGTAGCAGAGGCATATAAAACTTTAAGAGAAAATGGGCATTTCCCGCTCGCAGTTTTGCTGGTGGATGATGTTCTTGATGTTGCACACAAGCATGGTCACGCCATGACACACAGCGAGGCGATGCGTGCAATCCATAAAGTTTCTGAATATTGGGATGAAGCTTTAGACATTGACCATGCGACACAATGGTCAATCGAAATTGCGCTAAAAGAACGTGAAAAAAATGACGCAATCGCATTTTAAGGATTAAAAATGACACGCAAGAAAGATCTTATTCCCTCGGAAAAGTACGCTGACAGCTTAACTATTGTTCGCGCTGCTAAGATTGGCAGACCAACGACATTCAACCAAGAAATAGCGGATTTCATCATTTACCAGATGACAGAGCATGGTGTTGATTTAGCCAATGCTTGCAAGAAATGCAAAATGCCAAAATCTACTATTTACACTTGGGCAGCTACCAATCCTGATTTTAGTGCTGCGCTTGATGAAGCACGACAAGCCGTGGCAGATCATTGCGCGCACATGATTATAGAACTTGGCAACAATGTTGAAGACCCAATGAAAGACCGCATAAGGCTTGACAGTTTGAAGTGGATTGCCTCTCGCTATCATCCAAAGGCTTACAGCGAAAGGGGAAGCATGGCATTAACGGGTGCTAATGGTGGTCCCGTTCAACTGCAAGCTGTGCAATCTGTACCAGTGGAAAGCTTATCAGAACAAGATCGAGAGGCTTTCAAACGTGCATTGCTAGCGGCAAGCAAGGCAGCGGGTGAAGACGTTTCAGAGTATGAGGATTAACATGTTTAAGAATAGCGACATTTTAGACGCCCTTGGCACTATGGTTCTAGGTGCAATCGTGGCAATACTAGCAACATTCTTTCACGATCAGGTCGTGGCCGTGGTTTTATTCTTCATGCTCATGAAAATGTAAAAAAACGCAGGTTCTGTTTTTGTTCACGTTGACGCTGGGTTGGGTTTGTGGTTTTATACTATCACAAGCGCATAAATGCTTGTTTATAATTGAAACCCTATAGGTGATGACATGAAGTATGACGCAATCAAAACACTTCAAGCACTTGGCATTGATTATTATGACGCAAGGGCATTGCGCCGAATTAGCAGGATTTTGCGCCGCTGGTATGAATTGGAATGTGGCACGGCATGGGGTCATATCGTAAGGAATGAAAACACGGGCAAGCCAATGTTTTACAACGCCCGCGCACGTCAAACTAATAACGTGCCTGAAGGCACAATTATACCTGACCGAGAGAGAGGCGCATTAAAACGTCTTGGCAATATTATGGTAAAATATCCTGATTTGAAGCCTTATGTCCAGACAGACCCACGCGGCGCTTCATTGTATATCTTGCGGCCTAATGACGTACCAGAGGGCAAAGACGCAAGCGCCTATTATTCACGCGGTATTGTTGTTTATTGAGAGGAAGCTTAACCATGACAAAATTAAATAAAACACTTGGTCAAATTGCGTATGAGGAAGATTGCAAGCGCCGCCCTTATTATGACGTGGGAATTAAGCGCAAGGCATGGGATGAATTAGGGCCAATTGAAAAATGGTCGTGGGAGAAAAACCCCACGCCCAGAGAATGGAATAAAGATTAGCAATTCCCTATAGCGGGGAAACTTGGGGCGGCTATCCTTCGGGTTAGCCGCTCTCTTTTTTACGGGCTATAGCTTGGATTGGAAAGCGGGCAAAAAAAAACCCCTAGCCAAAAACTAAGGGGTATAATAGGGAAAGGGATAGTTTAATCTATTAGATAAACACAAGGGTCAGCAAGTTTTTTGCCAAGTTTCCCTTGTTGATAAAAAACGTTCATTTTTACTCTTTCTGCTAATGCAACGGCATTTTTTTTGGTTTTAAGCTTTCCAAAAAAAATATCTGGTAAAAACCAAAAACCTTCCTTTGCTTTTTGCATGTTTTTAAGCATAACATTAGCGCGTTGCGTCCCGTATTCTTTTTGTAAATACAAAACGGCGGATTGGCGAGAAATAATAATTTTGTATGCCATACTTCAATCTCCTATATTGTGAAGCTTAATTACTTCCACAAGCACCATATTGCTATGGTGCTTGAAACTGCAATCATGCCTCTTCCATTGCTATGCTTGCGATATACTTGCCCGATCTTTCTAGTGCTTCAATTAGATTTTGATCTTGGCCGTCATCTACTTGCGGGAAGTCTTCATCTACTTGATAGACATCATATTGAGCGTTATTGTCATGCTCTGTCGTCTGGTAATATTTGGATCGAATGTCCATATCTTCCACCATTTTTTTGATTGCTTGCATAGGTGTCTCTGCGATTATATCGGCGAAGATGTATCCGCAAGCGCGATTAACAATAATCAGTCTCATGTCTCAATCTCCATTAAGCTTCAATCGCGACAATCGGTGTTGTGCAAGCTTCAAAGTCTGTTTGCGCTTCATCAAGTGTTTTGTATGCCCGCCCATGGCGCGTGCCATTGCGATCTAATGAAATAACCTTGAAGCACTCGTCATCCCATCTAGTACCAGAGCCAGCGGGTACGTTCGCCGCTTTTGCGTGGATAAGATAAAAAGTTCTCCCGAATGCGTTATTTGCTTGATTTATTAGCGTTTCGTTTATCATAATCATGTCTCAATCCCCTATATTGTGAAGCTTGATTGCTTCCACAATCCCACCACGAATGATGGGATTGAAGCTGCAATTTTTCCACCTAATCGCTGGTAAGGAAACACTAGGCAGGATCAATCTCTATAAAGCATACTACATTAGAAGAAGGATAACGCAGGACTATTGTGTCTCCCCATGTTTCTTTAATATGCCTTCCGCATAGGCCTATGGTTTTCTTGGCCTTCTTGATTAACTCACGTTCCATTTTCTTATTTGCTTTATGATACCCTTGCGAGCCGTCATAGCCATAGTGTGTCAATTCAGGCATAACAACACTAGCACGCTTAACCCACGCATAATTCGCCACACCACCAAAAGTGTCAGTTAATTCGATATTAAATGTAAGCATAACAATACTCCTTCAGTTTTTTGTTTGATTATAAAACAACACAATCGCATTGCTAAGATTTATAACAGACTTACTGCACACCTTGATGCTCTCTTGCGGTTTCCCGTCTTTATAAGCACGAGGCAAGCTTTCACCGCGCCATATCTCTAAGCGCCAATGAGAGTTGCCAATAATTTTTTCAGCAGCCATTGCAAAACCCGTTATCTGTGTCTCTGCTATTGGTGGAATAATAAGTTGATATTGCATGATGTTAATTCGCTATATTATGAAGCTTGATTGCTTCCACAAACACCATATTGCTATGGTGCTTGAAGCTGCAATCAATTAAGGCCAATCATTTCATTGTAATGCGCCTCGGCAATCCTTCGCGCAGTTGTAAGACCTTTTGGGCAACCTATGGATTCACCGCAAAAGCGCAACACTAACATGGGGATTGAATAACCCGTCCACTCATAGTTTACCTCATAACGTTCATCAGGCTGACCTTTATCGTCTAAGCGAGGATATTTCAAATGTTCGTCAATTTTCTCCATGTCTCAATCTCCATTAAGCTGCGATTTTTGATTGATTAAAACAAAAGGTATATCCCTTGCCATCAGCACTATCACCAAAACACATGGCATCTATAGACCATGAGAGATGGTATTTTTCCGCCAATGCTTTCACGGCTTCATAGTGCGCCATCTCAGTTGATTTTTCGTAAGGATAAGAAACCACGACTGAGAATCTACTGTGGGTGTAAGCTTTAATCCGCGCACCCTTGGTATTTGTTGGCGCTATATATTTCGTGTGAATTGCTATCATGTCTCAATCTCCACTTAATTGCTAAGGCCTTGTGCTTGCTGGGCAAATCACTTGCGCCTCACACTCTGATAATGCCGCGAATTGCTATTTAATGCAAACGATTTTTTTTATTTTGGGGATTATTTTTATTCGCAACAACCCTTCTTTCCGCCTTTCTCACGCGCGCGCATAACCATAACAATACCAAGCGATCATGACTAGGCTTGGCAATAAGACTGGCGTAGGTAGCGGATAGGTTGCCTTATGGCACTCAATGCGCCTCAGTATTGTTTAGGATTAAACCGAGAACGCCAGACACGTTCTGTTCACGTTCCGTTCCAGCAATAGAACAAACCATGAACAAACCATAAACATTGTTCACGTTATGTCCAACCCAGCGTGGCAATTAGCTTGGCCTTATACTATAGCAATCCCGTGACATTGCCAAGGTGCATTGTCAACCATAGCCATATGGCTTAACAATAGACGATAGGAATATAATCCGTTCACGTTTTGTTCTCCCCGCCCATGAAGCATGGCTATATTGTTTCACGTGAAACACGGCTTGGCTATTTAGGACTGCGCGCCTAGGATAGGAATATATTCTGTTCCCGTTCTGTTCGGCTTGGCTGTTGCCCCCCCTATACACCCCCCTATAGCCGATGGTGATGATGATTTAGCCCCCACGTAAAAATGGTAAAATTTTCAAAACAAGTGTCAACCCAACCCCCCGATATTTGGGTAAAATTTTCCAAATAACTGTCAACCTATATACACAACATATACACCCATTGCCAAGCTATTACCCAACATATTTTCATTTTGTAGGGCAATACATCCCACCCAAAAAATAAATTACTATTGCTAAGCTTAATAAGTTGACAACCCCAATATCTATGATAGTGTCAACCTATAGATAGAGAGAGAGGAATGGCTGGCCCTTAATGGCTATTTTCATTTACATTTAACGCTTTTATGGCTATATAAAGAGCCATTAGAGACGATATAACCCATGCGCACCGCACCAAAAGATTCAGAAATACTTGTTTGGGATGAAATAGGTATTTACATTGGCGAATGTTGGGCAGATTGTAGAGGAGACGACAGCCAGCCATATTTTATAGTTTTAGAAATAGGACAGATTTTTCCAACCCACTGGATGCCACTTCCCGAACCACCAAAAGGAGAATGAATGATGACTGATTGGCAGCCAATAGAAACCGCACCAGAAGATTCAGAAATCCTTGTTTGGGATGGAAAAGATATTTGGCTGGTTGAAACAGAATTTGGAATGTATCCAAAACACAATGGCTGCGGATGCTGCTCTTCATCTGTACATTATGAGGCTACTCACTGGATGCCACTTCCCAAACCACCAAAGGAGGATGAGTGATGGATAAATCTAAATTTTATTGGAGGGCCATGCCATTGGGAGATTGGCATATTTATTATGGGAAGAGTATGTGTTTGGTCG